>MDTC01200523.1_pt1 | contig 23999 bp, 26 predicted proteins | sample 811181 | NCBI WGS metagenome assembly MDTC01 (sample SAMN05326644, study PRJNA326480) | marine metagenome | isolation source: seawater | place: Pacific Ocean: North | collected 2011 | reverse complement strand
ATTCGGTTTGCAACGGGTTGCCTTCATCGACCAGACCATCACAATCATCATCGCGCCCATTGCATATCTCTAAGGCGGCCGGGTTGACCTGACTGTCGCGGTCCGCACAGTCATAAGCACTCGTGTATCCATCACTGTCGAGATCATTATCCGACGAGCAAATGGCATCGGACCCATCACAATCTTGGTCAATCCCATCGTTACATCTGTCCGCCCCCTCCGGATTCACCTCCGGTGCAGAATCATCACAATCAAGCCCACCAGCAGCTGCATTGGTGAAGCCATCTCGGTCGCGGTCGCGGTCGGGCCCTGGGCAATTTTCATCTGCACGCCCATCGCAATCCTGATCGACTTGGTCCCCGCACCTCTCGGTCGCGCCTGGATAAATGCTCGAATCAAGGTCATTACAATCCTCTCCCGCCCTATCGCATGGCTGACCAACACGCCAGAGAAAAGAGACCGCACAACTGACGCCATCTCCGTCAATATCTAAGTCATCCAAGCAGGGCGCATCGGCTTGATTCGGATCACAGTCTTGGTCGATGCCATCTTCGCAAATTTCAGCATTGCCGGGAAAGCGGTTCGGGTCGTTATCATCGCAATCTTGATCGCTTGACACACCGTCATTATCTGCATCGCAAAACAGTAAGCCATCACAATTCTGGTCGATTTGATCATCACAATCCTCAACCGCCATGGGATTGATGGTCGGGTCATCGTCATTACAATCTTCGGGCCAGAAAAACCCATCTCCATCCTGGTCACCACAGGGTATGTCGGTCCCGGAACAATCATTATCCGTTTCATCGCCACAAACTTGCCTATACCGAAGTCTTGCCGTCTCCGAACGGGCCTCTTCGATGGTCAATTCGGGAGGGCGAAACGGATGCGCCATCCGCGCATTACACTCAGCTGTCGGGGCGTCACAGCAATCAGTCACTGTGGCGGCAAGGGATTCGGGCAGATTTTGGCAACAGCCCCCCGGCCCAGAGGGCGCGTTACAATCCGGAATCAGGTCGCCATCTCGGTCGCAAAGTCCATCGATTGCATCCACATTAATCTTAATGCTTGTTACACCATTGATGCGGGTCTCACCCGCACCGAACCCGACCAAAGATTGGCAGCTGCAGTCTGGACCCAAGGCTTTTTCAGCCTGTGTACAGGTCGTCGTTTGGCATTTGCAAGACGCAACACCATCACACGCGGCCACAGCGATGATAACTTGACCTAATAAACCGTCGGCGGGCTCGAGACTAATGGTCGTCTCTCGGACGCCATTTGCCAGTCCAAGTTGCTCTGCCGTATTCACGCTTGCACCCGTTGCATAGCGTCGTCCATCGCCAATCCGAGTGAATACAACAAAATGAGATGTGTTCAATTCGGCGGGTAATCGGAGCGTTAAATCCAGTCGTTCTTTGGCCGGGTCAGAACATCCGACCGCGCTAAAAAGAAGGACGAACAGGCATCCCCAATTAAAACGCGGGCTAAACAATGGCCGTATTGGTCGCAATCGCATCTTAACGCCAATCATTTAACAGTCTCCGGAACATGATACGATGGAAGGCTGAACGGCCGAAAGTCTTTCTGTAGGACTTGTATTGTTGGTCCGTTCGTGAGACACCCTAACACACTATGGAAACACAGACGAAACCACGCCCGCTCCAGGCGCAAAGCGAGGCCGAAAAGGCCAGTATCTACGTACAAGATGACGTTCTTGAAGAGCTGTGGTTTAATGCGAGATGGCGAACAGACCGAATGGCTGTCGGTATCCTCGTCGGTAAGCACTACACATGTCCAGTGGATGGTGCCATCTACGCGCAAGTGGAGGGTTTTGTCTCTGGCACACACGTCCCAGAGATCTCAGACTTGACGCGTTTCCTGAGGTCACAATGGAAAGCGGCCATGCAGGCTCAGCAACACAGTATGCCCGATGGGGAGATTGTGGGTTGGTACGTCGGAACGGGCGCTGAAACCATCGAAATTGGGCAAGATGCACTCTTGCTACACCACACATTCTTCAGTCATGAATGGCAAACGGGACTGGTTATGTTCGGCGAAAACAACATCCATGCTCTGGCCGTGAGCGGCGATGAGTTCAAGCCATTCCCGATGCAGATTATTCACAAAAGCAGCGACGCGACGCCCGCCTGACTTGGGCCTGAGCGAGACATCTTCGAGCCGCCAACACTTCATGACAAGCCACGACACGCAAAATTCGGAATTCAGCGCGTTGACAGAGTAGCTCGATGCAGCTATGACAGCTGGGAATTCACGTCCTTCACAGGAGGCCAAAATGATAGGGTCAACCACATCAATACGAGGTCGAGTCACCGGCGACGAAAACCTGACGATCCTTGGATCTGTCGAAGGCAGTGTCCAGATCTCGAAGGAGCTAACCGTGGACAAGCACGCAACGGTTGATGCAACTGTTGAAGCAGCTCGTGTTCTGGTCTCTGGCCAATTAAGTGGACAGGTGACAGCTGATGAGGAAGTTCGGATCGACAGCAGTGCACGTGTCACAGGTGATGTGACGGCACCACGCATCAGCATCGCGGACGGGGCTCATTTTGAGGGCAGAATCGACATGCCTTTTGACATCCCAACAATTGACTAGAAACAAAGATAGCAACCAAGACCAACGCGCTGGAGGATAACAACCATGGCCAACACAACAATCGGCAGCAGTATCGTGATTGAAGGCGAAATCACAAGCCAAGAAGCCGTCGTCGTACAGGGTACGGTGAAGGGTAAAATCGAGACGAGTCAGTCTGTATTTGTGGAGAACTCGGCAACTGTTGAAGCAGATGTCACCGGAGAATCGGTCGAAGTTTCGGGCAATGTGACCGGAAATGTTGACGCCCAGACTCGTGTTGAAATTAAAGCCGAGGGAAGCATGGTTGGTGATGTTAAATCCCCGCGTATTCTGATCGCTGATGGTGCCCGCTATAAGGGCAGCATCGATATGGGACAATAGCCATGGCGAAGTCAGCAACAACCATCGCATCCGGCACGATTATCCGAGGGCGCATACAGGGCGATGAGAGCATCGATCTAATGGGCCGTATCGAAGGCCACGTCGAAATCAGCGGTTCATTGACCATCGATTCGAACGCGCGTGCCGATGCAGAGATTCAGGCCGCTTCAGTTTTCATTAATGGCATTGTCGTCGGCAATGTGAATGCCGAAGGGACCATTCATATCACATCAAAAGCCATGGCTGCCGGCGATTTAACTGCGGCGAAAATCATCATCGATGACGGCGCTCGAGTGAGAGGCTTTGTGAAGATGACAGGCGGCACGAAAGCTGCCCAGAAGCCCCATACGACACGCGCGACTGCACCAGCCGCAACAGTGCCGCCAGCCGCACAAGATGCTGACGAGGATGAGCCTGAATTGCCGGGGTCCGCTAGCAAACGTCGTGTGAGTGTCAAAAAGAGATGAGTACGGCTGAGACCTCAAATCGAAAGCGCTTATTCGACCTTCTGAAAACCCTTTCCTACGAGAATCGAGATGTTGTCTTAGCATCTGGTTCAGCCAGCAACGAATATGTCGATTGCAAGCAGACAGCACTGCATCCTGAGGGTGCCAAAGTACTCGGTGCGGAGCTTTTCAGCTTGTGCGAGGCCATCGAAGCACAGGTTGGTCAAATGGGGCTCGGTGTCGGCGGGATGGCCATTGGGGCTGACCCATTGGCGACAGCAACATCCCTCGCTGCATACGATCGAGGGCGTCATTTACCGGCATACCTTGTGAGGAAAGAGCCCAAAAGTCACGGGACTCAAGAGTACTTGGAAGGGCTTAAAAATATACCCGCCGGTGCCAATGTCTTGATGGTGGAAGATGTTGTCACCACCGGTGGCAGTACGCTGAAAGCTGTCGAGCGGGTTCGCGCCTCGGGTCTAAATCCAATTGGGGTCGCGGTGATCATTGATCGTGAGGTCGGTGGTATGACCAACCTCAAGGAGCAGGGTTTGTTCGCGCAAGCGCTCTTTAAATTGTCGGATTTCCGCGAATGAGCGCATCATGATCGGCCGCTTTGCTGGGTTGCTTTGCCTGGTCCTCGGCCTTGGATGTGCTGTTCCAAAATCGATTAGTTGGACGGAAGATAACCCGAAGCGTGGATACCGGTTTGCTCTGGCAGATTGGACACGAACGTCGGTGGCCTATCATGAATTCCAAACCCAAATTTTTGTGCAAGCCACACTTTTATCGCCCGCCTTTAGCAAACGGCTCACCAAGGAATTGACCAAAAGAGCAGGTTTGACAGAAGAGCAGGCTCGGCAACATGCGGCGACTTTGCTGAGCGAGAGTAATAAGAAAATTAAAGTCTTCATGGCCGTAGCCACTTCAGATTCACACTGGAACGACCTTGATCAGCGGTCACCAACGTTGATAGCCAGGCTCTACGTAAACGGTTCATCACAGGCAATAACACCAACACAACTCGAATTTTTAAACGACAATGAGATGGCTGACAAACGCCCATTTTTCCCGTACGCGGACCGTTTGAAAACCGGTTATTTAGTCGAGTTCCCTTACAGCGGTACTCAGCCTAAGAAAGTACGCCTAACCGTCAGCGGTGCCCCCGGCTTATCAGAACTCTCTTGGCGTCTCGAGCCGTGAAATCGGGGCGCATCATATCCTTCGATGGAACACCACTACATTACACTGTAACGGGCCATGGATCTTTAGACTTTGTACTCTGTGATGGCATCGGCTGCGATGGATTTATCTGGAGATATCTAAAACCCGTGCTGGAAAGTCGTGGGCGCGTCATTCACATGCACATGCGCGGTCATGGGCAAAGTGGACAACCCGCCGACGTCGACAATGTTCATATCCGCCACATCGCAGATGACTGGAGCGTCGTCCTCGCTGCGTTGGGGCGACGAAATAGTATTGTTATTGGTCATAGCATGGGCGTGCAAGTGGGGCTCGAGCTGTGGCGCAGACACCCACAACATGTTGATGCCCTGGTTTTAATGTGCGGGAGTTACCAAAATCCAATTGCGACTTTCCATGATGGTTCAGCGATGGAAACCCTTCTGCCCCTCCTTCGAGTCGTAGCGCGCTTGGGGGGGCGCTCTCTCAGTTCTGTCTGGCGAACGGCGCTCCGTTTACCCATCGCCTTTCATGTTGCTCGTTTAACCGAGGTACACCCGGATCTCACTCGTAGGGAAGACTTTGAGCCCTACTTGGAGCATTTATCCGACATCAAGCCAGGCTTGTTTTTTGAGATGCTGACCGGGGCCAGTCAGCACTCCGCCGACCACTATCTCGATGAGGTCAATGTACCGACACTCGTGGTTGCCGCAGGGGGTGATCAATTTACCCCAAGTCGCTTGTCGGAGACCATCGCCGAACGCATTCCAGATGCTCATCTACTGATGGTTCCGGACGGGACGCATACGGCGCCCATCGAATTCCCATCAATGATAAACTCCCGAATCTGTGGCTTTGTTGAGTCTCTTGAGTTCAGCCCTTAGCGGTCTGACAGATCGAATCGATACAACCTTTGCCCCAGCAAAATCAGGTCACCGGTTGATACGGCGAAGTCGGACTTCAATTGCACATAAGTGCCGTTGGTACTGGATAGGTCGCTGATTTGAACGCCATCATTGTCGCGGCGAAGTCGACAGTGGGAGCCGCTTATGAACACATCCTCAGGAAAACAAATCGTGCCTCGGTCGCGGCCCAAATAAATTTCGGGAGTTTTAAGAGTCCAAGCCATCGATTCATCGCCCGCACTCGATATACAAACCAATCGACCCCAAAGGCCACTGGTCGGAGAACCGAGCATGTGAGTGCCATCATTCTGAGGACGGACGCCAGCGAATAAAGCCTCCAAACTTTCGAATCGAAACAGTTGCTGACCGATGCGAAATCGATCGCCATCAATCAGACGTGTATCTCCCCTGAGACGGACGAAAATCCCGTTTAGACTACCCAGATCTTTAATGGTCAGCCACCCATCGGAATAGACGAGCTCTGCGTGGACAGGCGACAAACATTGGTCATCTGAAAACAGCGGGTTCAGATGCTCTCGCCCGAGCACCAGATTACCATCTCCCAGATCGAAACTCTCACCCTCACTGCCATCGGAATGAATCAGTGTTATCTGCCCAATGGACTGTACATCGGCATTTATGTCCGACTTTTCATCCTCGCCTGAGACTTGGAGGCGAGCGCCACAGGTGCCACAGAACTTGAAATCATGGGGCTGCATGGCCCCACACGCCGGACACGGACTCATGTCATCTGAGACCATGGGCGCGACCACAGTTTCCCGGCCATCAGACTCATTTATGTCGGGTTGAGCTTGCTCATGATTGACGTGTTGGTTTTGGTCCGCTTCTGGGCCGATATCAGCGTCATTACCGCGCAAACTCTGCGTTTCAGCAGGCAAGTCTTCGGACTCATCTCCATTTTGGATGACGAGTCGCTCCATCGCCGGTTGAGTCTGTGCCAAACTCGTCACATCAAACTCAGGGTCCGACTCACTGCCGCTGAGTCCGCCGGCACTCATGGGTGCAGGCAGTTGTACTTGCGGCTCAGATTGTGAACTGGGCGATATAGACTCACTGTCGAGAGCCAATTCATCGACCGCATCAGTCGCAGCCTCATCTTCAGCGGCTGTAGACGCTGCGTGGTCAGCGGGGGCCTGCGGTTCATCGGTGAGCGCCGCGGCTGTATCGTCTGCATCGCTCGCATCAGCTGCCGTCAAGTCAGGCCGCTCGGACGCCTCGGCTACCGGATCCGAACCATCGGGCCCTGCCTGGGCTGTCGGCGATGGCTCGTCAACCGAATCAAGGGGAGAGCCGATGTTCAGTTCAGCTTTTTCAGTCTCATCTTCTAGGGATTCAGGTCCGCGTTTACCTGGCCGTCCATATTCGATAGGCGATGTCGTGCTGGTGACCGGAGTTGCAACCATCGGCGGTGCTGTCCAACCGGGTAACTGTTGTTCTTTTTTTGACGTCTGTTCCCGAACTTTGCCCTGTCGTTCGACGAGAGCATCTCGCCCGGTCCGCAAGGCCTGTAGCCGCGCTTTCAAATTCGGAATCCGAGGTTTGTTCTCTTGAGGGCCATCAGCAGCCACATTTGATACAGCGGGCGTCGATGGCCGATCAGCGACCTTGGCTGCTGCTTGGGAGATTTCACTTCCGCAGCTGAGACAGAACTTGTAGTGGTCTTCGTTCTGTGCGCCGCAGTTTTGACAGATAATCACCGTGCTGTTCTCCCAATAGGCTCAATCGCTCGTCGGCACATTAAACGCAACTCTCAATAATTGACGCCCGATAAAGATAAAGTCTCCATCGTGCAATTCTGCTTCGCTATTGACCTTGGTGTACGTCCCATTCCTCGAGTCCAAGTCAGTTAATTGAACACCGGTTTTATCGAATTCGAGCCGACAGTGTGTACTGCTGATAAATCGATCGTATGGAAATTCTAAATCACAGCGTTCGCGACCGATTGTCAGTCGATTTGCCCGAGGTCTCATGAGAAGGCCGTCCAAGCCACCCTCAAGAATTTGCCGGACGGCGTATGGGTGGCTATTGGGCGCGCTCCCAAAAAAACTGGTCCCTTCAGCATCATGATTTGACAGGTCGGGCCCTCTGTCTTCAATCCGCATGAGTTCCTCACCGGCCATGAAAACATCGCCATACTTGAGAATCACGCTTCCAGACAAACGTTTGAATACACCGTTCGCACTCTGTTCGTCTCGGACCATGAGTCGGTCGTCATCGAAGAAAATGGATGCATGAAGCGGGGAGACAAACGCATCTTCAGAGAAACAAATATCCGCATCGATTCGACCGATGGTCTTTGGTTTTGAACCAATCTCTATGATGTCACCATCGGCACCACCGCTATGGATGCGAATCAAGCGCGCGTGCACGGACGCCGAACTGCGTCCGACGGATGGATCCGACTCATGACTCTCGGCAGCGTCTCCAGCAGCCATGAGTGAGTATCCACATCGGCCACAGAATCGATTTCCCGGAGCGACACGTGCGTCACATTGAGGACAGTTGGTTGCGTCTATCATCCTTGCAAACTACTCATCATAAGGTTTGTTGGCTCACGTTTTAGCCAAGCAGAATCAATGTTCAATAATCAAAACGGGTGACTCCATGAATCAGGCACCCAATCTGATGGTATCTCGCTTGAATCCAGATTGGAACCGTCTGTTATCACATGTGCTACTGACAAAGCGCCCAGTGCCATCGTTATGCGCGTGGTTATGAAATCGGAATTGGGGTATACACACAGCATCTGGTTCAATTCGGGGAGTAGTGCTCGTGTGGCGACTTGTTATTTTGAGTCTTTTTGGAACCGGCTGCGGAGATGAACTCAGCCGGGTTATGCTCAAAGAGTCTGCTCAGGAGGTCCCTGTCTATACGGCAGACCCTGCGCCTATGAGTGCGCTGGATATGGGTTTACAGCCCGTAGACGCATCGCAAGATGATGAATCAGATGGCCTGCCAATGGCGTCGGACGGCGCCCTCACCGAGGACGATGTCGATGCACGTTTGAGTCCTGATCAGGCTATCTCAAACGAATCAGATTCAGCCGCAACAATCGCCGACGCTTCGGTCGATTGAATTTCGAACTTTGCGAAACGTCGACCGTCAACCATTTCCGGAGTTTTCAGATGCTGATTAAAAAACTATTGCCTCTGTTTATTTTGACATTGCCCCTGACGACTCAGGCGAGCCCGCCTGCTCAAGTTATCAATCTGATGGACGTAAAGGCCGACGAGTTTGATCGAATCGAGCGGTTTAACCGCAAAAGTGATGCCTTGCCCCTGACCTTGGACGAACTGACTCAGCTCCAAAAAGCCGGCGTTAAAAGCCCGACGCTGATGGAAATGATGCGGACACGCCGGGTGATGGCTGTCGCTGATGCACCGACGCTCTTAAACTTAAAGAAGGCCGGTGCATCAGATGACATGATCGCCGCGCTTTCTGCCTATGTCGTCAAACCGAATGATCATTTTAAACTCAACATCGTGCTCAACTTGCTGAGTCCCGGCTCAATGGCCCAAGCGCCCTATCTATACATCGAAATTTGGAACCCCAGGAAACGAAGACAAGAGGCTATTTTATATGCAGATCTCCGAGATAAACTGACCGATGCAAACACGAGTCTGAAAGGCAGTTCTGACCGAGGTGACCCTCTGCTTGCCAATAATCTGGCTCGGATCAACCTCTCCAGCCGCATTCGCTCTCGTGGTGCCGGCCCGCTGGACATCAGAGTCCTCATTGGACAAGAAGCAGGTTTGATGACCCTCAGCTCCAGTGACGGTAAGCCGTTAAAGGGTGTAGAAACCTATTCTATCAGCTATCCAGCGGTGAGCCTCGATAACCGATGCCAGGCTGAAATACAGCTCAGCCGCGATTCGGTCATGCGCGAACGATATGCCATTTCACAAGGCCGAGTCCATTGCCGCTGGGATTGACAACTAGAGAGACTGGCGCCTTCTAGACTAAGCCTTTAGAGACCTCCAAAGGACCTCGTTTCGGCCATTCTCTCCTGTTGACACGTGATTCGTCCTTGTATTGTCGGTCTGCCTGTGTCAAATGCCCCCAACAGACACAACACATCTTCCTCAGGCAAATAAAGTTCACAGGCGAGCATATGAAACGCGAAGATATTCGGAACATTGCAATCATTGCGCACGTAGACCACGGTAAGACCACGTTGGTTGACTGCCTCCTTAATCAATCAGGCACTCTCCCGGAGCACCGTCATGTCCAGGAACGCGCGATGGACAAGCTGGACCTGGAACGGGAGCGTGGCATCACGATCTTGTCGAAGAATACGGGCATCCGTTGGCGCGGGTTGACCATCAACATCGTCGATACCCCGGGCCACTCTGACTTCGGAGGAGAGGTCGAACGCGTCCTCGGCATGGTTGATTCTGTACTGCTCGTCGTCGATGCCTTCGAAGGTCCGATGCCACAGACACGCTTCGTGCTACAAAAAGCATTGGATCACGGCCTCAAGCCCATGGTGGTCATCAACAAATGCGACCGACCCGATGGGCGACCTGACGTCGTCTTAGATGCAGTATTCGACCTCTTCGTAAGCCTTGGCGCCGACGATGAACAGCTGGATTTCAGTGTTCTCTATGCGTCTGCGCGAGATGGTTGGGCCGTCAATGAACTCGACGAAGATCAAGAAAACGTCACCCCGCTCCTCGATGCAATTGTCGAAAAAGTGGCCGGCCCAGATGTCGATGTCGACGGCCCTTTCCAGATGCAGGTTGCGACCATCGCCTACGACGAATTCGTCGGACGAATTGCAGTCGGACGCATTACCCGCGGATCCGTATCGAAAGGTGACCAACTGGCCTGTATCAGTATTGGTGGTGAATCGCGAAAATCGAAAGTGTCGCGCTTGAGTGGCTACGAAGGCTTGGAGCAGGTTGATATTAAATCCGCTCAAGCGGGCCATATCGTAGGGATAGCAGGCTTTACAGATGCGCTGCCCGGAGAGACCATCTGCAGTCAGGACGCATTGGAAGCCATGCCACCAATCGCCGTTGACGAACCCACCATATCAATGGAGTTCATTGCCAATAATGGCCCCTTTGCAGGCAAGTCTGGCAAGTACGTCACGAGTCGTAATTTGCGAGAGCGCCTGGCAAAAGAATTGCAATCTAACGTCAGTCTACGTGTAGAGCAGACTGAGTCATCAGATGTTTTTCGCGTCTCTGGCCGCGGTGAACTTCACCTTGGTATCTTAATTGAGACGATGCGCCGAGAGAGTTTCGAATTGATGGTCTCAATGCCAAGGGTGATTTTTAGAGATGGTCCAGATGGCCGCGAAGAGCCCTATGAAACAGTCACAATCGATTGTGCAGAGAGTTTCAGTGGTGCGGTCATACAGGATCTCAATCTGCGCGGGGGCGAATTACAGGACATGCGTATCGATGGCGACATCGTGCGCATAGAATTTCTCATCCCAAGTCGTGGTCTCATCGGATATCGAAGCCGATTTCTGACTCAAACTCGGGGCACAGGGACACTCTATAAGACATTCGCTGATTACGGCCCGTACAAGGGTGACTTTCAGCGGCGACATAATGGTGTTCTCATCGCGCTCGAAACAGGACAGACGACAAGCTACTCGCTGGAGACATTACAAGAGCGCGGTGTCTTATTTATCAATCCAGGCGAACGCGTCTACGCCGGTCAGGTTGTCGGAGAAAATGCTCGGGTTCAGGACTTGGTCATAAATCCATGTAAAGCAAAGAAGCTCGACAATATGAGGCAAGCGTTTAAGGACGTAGACACACGACTCAACGCACCGCGAAAAATGTCCCTTGAAGAAGCCCTTGAATACATCAATGATGACGAATGGGTTGAAGTAACGCCTGAGGCCATTAGACTTAGGAAACGAGTGCTGGACCACAGTGAACGCCGGCGTTTAGAAAAAAAGGCAGCCGGCTAAAGACACATTGAGCATGACGCGGGGATCGAAGAGCCATGTTAGAGGAAAAAAAATATGTCTGTCACGATTGTGGAACCGATGTCGATATGTCGGCCCGTGTTCAGCGTCGGGATGAATGTACGACATGCGGTGCAGACCTACACGTCTGCAAAAATTGCCGTTTTTGGGATCCAAGTTACCAAAATGAGTGCCGCGAAAACGGGTCTTTCTATATCCGCGATCGGGAAAAAGCGAATTTCTGCATGTCATTCGAATTCAACGCCACACTTGAGACTGATGCCGCCGAGGCAGACGATGCCCGATCTAAGCTGGAAGCGCTTTTCAAAGGACTAAAATAGAATCGGTCTGCTGACGGGCTCAAGAACAAGGCTGAGTAAAATTACTCACCTGGTTTAGCAAACGCGACTCGCCATCCCAGTCAAAGATACAACACACTGCGATTCTCAGTTGTGTGCAGCCGCCCGACACGGTATCTCTCGGCGCAGCAACCCACGATGAGAGGAGTCGTATATGTCCGATCCAGATCAGAATCGAATCGTAACAGTCAATGGCGATGGCGAACCCACACAGATGGAGGTTTACCTCGAATTGGATGTTGATGAACGGGCTTATGGCCTCTTAATCCCCTTGGACTTCCCTATTCATCTCGTGGAGACCTCTCAAGAGAATGGAGCCGATGTTCTCGAGCCTGTAGATGAGGCCACAGTTCAGAAACTTCGAGGCGAATTGAACTCGGCTATCAGAGATTGGGGTCTAAAGAGTGAATCGCGTCCGGACGGCCTTTTCCTGGTTGGTGAACCTGACGATGAATTTCTCGAAGATTGCGACTTCATCGGCGTCAGAACTGATGACGGTGAAGAAGAAGAATATGCCGTTCTCGTGCAATTGGAAACGGGGGACAATACGTACTTAGTGATCACACCCACAACCCCTGAACTTGTGCCTGTAGAATTTACATCTACCGACTCAGCTCGGCATTTGGAGGATTCGGAACTTGGCGATTTAGAAGAGACGTTTCATGCCGCCCTTCGGGCTGTTGAGGATGCTGAATAATATGCGTGAGGTAGCGATTGTCAGTGCAGTTCGAACGGCGATCGGGCGGTTTAGGGGCGGTTTGTCATCCATACGACCCGATGATTTAGCCGGTCTCGTGATCGCAGAATCGTTAACGAGGGCTGGTGTGCCTGGTGATTCAATCGACGAAGTCATATTTGGATGTGCCAACCAAGCCGGCGAGGACAATCGCAACATCGCCCGCATGGCGACACTGCTTGCGGGCCTGCCACAGACTGTCCCAGCCATCACCGTCAATCGACTCTGCGCATCAGGCCTAAGCGCAATTAATCAAGCCGCGAGGGCTATCCAAGTTGGTGATGCAGATGTGATGGTCGCTGGAGGCGTTGAGTCAATGAGTCGCGCCCCATGGGTGATGCCAAAGGCATCAGCCGCATTCCCTGTAGGCAATGTCACCGTCTATGATACGTCTCTCGGATGGCGTTTTCCTAACCCTGCCATGGAAGCACTCTTCCCGTTAGAGGGCATGGGATTTACAGCCGAAAATTTAGTTGACCGGCATCATATTTCCCGCGAGGCACAAGACCAGTTTGCCCTGTCTAGCCATCAGAAAGCCTTGGCGGCCCAGGCAAATGGCTCATTCGACGCAGAACTGCTGACCGTTGAGGTGCCTCAGCGTAAAGGCCCCGCGCTGAGCATCGATACCGATGAAGGCCCACGGGCGGACACGAGTCTTGAAAAACTCGCCCGTTTGAGGCCCGCGTTTCGTAAAGATGAGGGCAGTGTCACAGCTGGCAACAGCAGTACATTGAACGACGGTGCTTCGGCACTCGTCCTCATGGAGCGTCAACGCGCAGAGGCGTCAGGGCTGGAGATTCTCGGTTTTTATAAAGGCGCCGCAGCCGCTGGAGTGAATCCAAGAATTATGGGCATTGGCCCGGTCCCCGCGACAGAGAAATGCTTAAATAGGGCCGGTGTCGATTTGGCGCAGGTTGACCTAATCGAGCTCAATGAAGCGTTTGCCGCTCAATCTCTGGCCGTCATGCAAACGGCGGGAATGGATGAGAGTAAGGTCAATGTCAATGGCGGTGCTATCGCCCTTGGTCATCCCCTTGGCTGTAGCGGCGCCCGCATCATGACCACCTTACTCCATGCACTGCGTAAGCGCGGTGGTGGCCGTGGCCTTGCGACTCTTTGCGTCGGTGTTGGACAGGGTGTTGCAACCCTGGTTGAGACACCCTAATTCAATTTCGCTCAGTGCCAAATACTTGGGTCCAATAGCGGTTATATTGGACGTCCGCATCGAAGATATAGCCCACGCCGAGCTGTTGGAAGCTGCCATCCATGATGTTTCGGCAGTGGCCATCACTGTTCATCCAGCCCTCGACCACATCGTCTGCTGTCATTGCGCCAGCGGCGATATTTTCGCCCATCGCCCTGGGTTGGTATCCAGTGACTAAAATTCGCGCATCGGGTGCGTCACCGTCCGGATTGACATGGTCAAAAAAACCGCGCTGAGCCATATCTAAGGAATGGCGTCTAGCCGCACAATCCAACAACGGATGGCCTTCGAGGGGCGGTACGGGACTAAAGCGCCCTGCGCTACCACAATCTTGCATGCTCGCTCTTCGTTCGTTGACAAGCTCCAGCACCGCGGCCTCTAAAGACACCCAATCTGACGGCCAGCGGGCTGTGAGTTCATCACAACTCATTGTCGTGGGTAAATCAGCCGGCGGAATGTCTCCTGGTTCATCCGGTCTATCAGAATCGGCCTGGTCCATGGGGACTGTGGCATCGGGCTGACCCTCAGTGATGAGATTCACAACATCACCTTCAGCGGCATTCGATTGTGTCCCGTCTCCACAGCCGTAGATAGATAGGACTGTAACCAGGCAAAAACCCCAAATTAATCTGCACATGCAACTCTCCAAGACAGGCCCGAAAGACAGACTATATCAGTCTCGCCACATCAATCGCCATGGTCGTTTTTTCAATTCACTCAACACGGACTTCACTTCGTCGTGTATTTCTGGGCTGGCTAGAAGCAAGCCGACGCTGCCCTGCCCCGCCACCATGCGGCTTAAAATTGCGGCCAGATCACGCAAACTGTCTTCCGCCCAGCGACTCAGCATCGGTATGCGGTCGATCAGACTTTGAAAAGAGTCCTTGCCATCTAATACCTGCTGAGCGACCCCTTTAACCGCCTGAGCGGCCGCCCTCAAGTCGACCATGGCTCTCCGAGCGGTCCGAGTTGCCCCCGGCAGGTCTCGTTGGATGGTGTTCGTTAGCCGATCGACTTTCTCCAGAGAGTCAGCCAGAGTCTTGCCAGTGGGCATGCCATCACTCAACTGGCTCAAAATGAATTTAAAGTCTTTGCTAGCACCGGTCGCATTTTCAATGACCTGACCAAATTGATGACCGTGATTGCCCATGAATTCGTCGAGCCGAGTAATTAAGCGGGTCAAACTCGTCGCCAGAGCTTTCATATCGCCATCATCCTCACCCATAAGAGCGACAAACTGACTGAGTATTCTGTCGACCTTACTCAAAAACAGGTCGATTCGTGGCGGGTCAAATCCACGTGCAACCTGCTCTCTTGATAACGCATCGCGGGTCTGTGTTCCTGGCACAACTTCGACGTACTTTTCTCCCAGCACCCCCCGCGTCGTGATGTGGAATTCAGCATTTTCCCGGATGACCTCAGACATCGTTGTGTCGATATCCAAGCCCAGCTGTACGAAAGAGTTCGGTACGGCCCGCGGGTCACTCGGCGCAATAAATTCGACGGAACTGACATGGCCCGCTTCGATACCTGCAATGCGTACTTTAGCGCCCACCCGAAGGGCGCCCGAGTCCGAAAAGGCGACGCGAAACACTGTGGTCTCACGGAAGTCAAAGGCGCCTAAAGCCGCACCGAAGGCTGCGGTCAGAGCCAGTGCGACAATGATCAATAAAACCACCTTTGACTTCACGCCGCTCTCACTCATTTATAGCTCCATTGGCCCATCTGGCACACCGCTCATGAACTGTTTCACCACAGGGTGTTCCGAGCGTCTAAAGACGTCAGCGGGCCCATCCAATAAGACTTGTCCTTGGTATAGCATGACAACCCGGTCTGCAATCGAGAAGATACTTCTAAGGTCATGAGAGACGACGATGCAGGTCACAGAAAACCGATCGGCAAGTGACCGAATGAGGCCGTCTACTTGAATCGCACTTTGGGGATCAAGCCCCGTCGTCGGTTCATCAAAAATCACGCACTGGGGCTGTAGAGCCAATGCACGGGCGATGGCAATTCGCTTTCGAAGACCATCTCCTAAAGTGTCGGGCATTCGCTTTGCGTACTCAGCCATCCCCACATCATTCAAATAAGACGTGGCCGTCTCTAAGGCAGCATTCCAACCAAGTTGTCTGTGTTTTCGGATGGGGAGTGCCACATTTTCTACAATGGTCATAGAGTCGAACAAAGTACTGTGCTGAAGCACCATAGTGCACCGTTTCCTCAACGGATAGAACTGCTCTTCTGTCCAACTTGAAACATCGACCCCATCGAATAAAACAGCGCCGGAATCTGGGCGAACAAGGCCAACTACATGCTTGGTCAAGACACTCTTCCCAGCCCCACTCTTACCGATCACGAAGAGGACTTTGCCAGCGTCGACTGTGAGTGATACGCCCTTTAAAATCTGCCTGTCTCCGAAGGCCTTTGAGACATTTTTAAATTCGATCATCTGAGTCCTAAAATCAGCGCACCGATAAAAAAATCGAGAATAATAACAGCCAAACTAGAGAGAACCACGGCATTGGTCGTCGCGCGGCCAACGCCAGCGCTCCCACCATGAGTCGATAACCCACATGTACCGGCAATCAGCGGAATAACCGCTCCAAATGAGATGGATTTAATGAGTGCCTCAACAGCATCTAGACCTGATACGAAACTCCAGTCAGCATAGACCCCGGGCGCCGTTTCGAAGACGACATATGCTGTCAACATTCCTGAAAAGAAGGCAGCGGTAATGCCGAAGATTGACAAGATGGGCACCATAACCAACGCGGCATGCCAAGATGGTGTAATCAAATAATTGACCGGGCAAGCATTGGATAAGCGAAGCGCATCGACCTGTTCGGTTACGACCATACTGCCAATGCGGGCCGCCATCCCTGTCCCGACCCTGGTCGCAACCATTAGCCCGGCCAGAGTTGGTCCGAGTTGACGAATCATCAACGGTAATATCTGAGGGCCCACCAGATTTGAGTCCCCAATGATACGCGCGGCTTGATAACCGCCATGGAGCATCATGATGGTGCCGACAAAACCTAGGGTAATGACAATGAAAAACACACTGTTGATGCCGACATCATTCAACGCGCTCCAGAACCGTAATCTTGATGCCCGGTCGGTCTTTTTTCGACCCATCATTTTCTTGATGACGAATGCCATATTACCAAGGAAGACACGGGTTTGGGCGCTCATGGTAAAATCGCTGTGACAAGATAATCAAAACAGAAAATGCCCAGGGCTGATGCCACAACGGCTTGATTAACTGCCCGGCCGACCCCAGGTGCACCACCATCCACGGCTAAACCATGCCGACAGCTGACCAATCCAATGACGAACCCAAAGAGACCGGCCTTTACGAGACCATTGAATAAGTCAACGGGACGGACATAGTCTGTCAACGAGATCCAGAAAACCATCGGGTCGACATCGACTAAGACCTGAGCTGTCAACATGCCACCCAGCAGTGCAAATACGTTACCGACCATCACTAAAGCCGTCATCATGACGACCATGGCCACGATCCTTGGCCCCACCAAGTAATTCAGTGGATTGATGGCGAGAACTCTGAGTGCATCGAGCTGCTCTGTGACCTTCATTGTCCCAAGCTCAGCCGCATTAAAAGCACCGACACGTCCACTGAACATCAAGCCGATGAGCAATGGCCCGAGCTCTCTGAATACAACGAATCCAAAGCCCCACCCCACCGCATCATACGCCTGAAATCGAACCACATGCGCACTCACTTGGATCGCTGAGATCCCGCCAGCGAAGATGGCGGTGACGATGACGATGGGCAATGAACGAACGCCAACAAGGTAGAGTTGCTGCCAGGTCTCACGCGCGTCAAAACGCCCCCCCAAAGCCCCCGTGACCAAGGCCAGAATGAGGGTCAGCATTTCATCGGCTGAACGCACGAAAGACCCCCAACTCATTGTGTACGGGCTTTCCCGAGTGTGAACTCGGCGACGGTTGGATGTGACATCGCGTCCTGAGTCGGGCCGAAATAGGCCATGGCTCCGTCACGTAATAGCCCAACAAAATCGCATCGTTTGAAAAGGCCGCCTGTGTCGTGACTGACCACGACGCATGTTGAGCCATACTGCGTACGCATCTCGTCGATCATGCGAAAAATCCGACTCGACGTCACTGGGTCGAGGCCTGCCGTTGGGTCATCGCAAAAGATAAAGGGAGGCCGGTGAATCATCGCCCTCGCAAGCGCCACCCGCTTTTTCATTCCACCCGATAAGGCCGATGGAGCCAGGTTTGCTATGGTTGGCAGACTGACCCTAGTCAAACAATCAAGCACACGGGCATCGATCTCGATGTCAGACAGCCCCCCTTTTTGACGAAGGGGAAAGGCAATATTTTCGCCAACGCTCATGAAATCAAACAAAGCTGTGTTTTGAAACGCCATACCGATCTCTTGTCGCATTCTGGCCAAATGCTCTTCGCTCTGGCCTGTCAACGCCTCGCGGCCCAGACTGACCCGCCCTGCATTCGGCTCAAGCAAGCCGCAACACAGTTTCAGTAGAACGCTTTTCCCAACGCCGCCTTGGCCGATAAGGCCAAGCATCGAGCCTGTGGGCAGGCTAAATGTGATGTTATTGAGTACGGCTTTATCAAATCCCATGGAGACATTTTCAAACTCGATCATCGAAGCCTCTTGGGCCTGGGTGACGCTGTCGAGTAGAGCCTTTTCGGTATGGGTATCTGAGAGTCAGGCGTCTCGAGCAATAGGCGATACATTTTGCGTTGGTCGGTGCTTAATTTGCGTTCACCAAGCTGAGACAGTATGCCATTCGCAGCGTTTTTTTTATGATTTCTCAGGTAGGAAAATGCGAGCGAAAGCAATGCATCATCTATGAGCGGGCTGTCACTAAAGTGACTCGTGAAGGACCGATAGGACGCCACTGCCGCAGCAAAGTCATCGAGTATATAGGCTTCGATATCGGCCTTGAGTAAAGCCGCTTTAGCTGTATACGGACTTCGGAGGCTGCCAATAAACCATCCGCGATCAAGACGATGCTGAGCGAGAATACCGTAGGTCTCGTGGGCCTTTCTCCACGCACCTATGACACGGTACAGATCAGCCAGCATCCAAAGCGCGTTGTCAGCTCTTGGACTGCCTGCGTGGTGGGTATACAAGCGACGCAAAAGCTGTCTGGCGGCTGGATAATCTCCAAATCCATCGACCATAAGTCGTGCTTTTAACCATATGGATTCTGCACTCAATCCCCGTTCGGTCTCTGATAATTCAGCCAATTTGGAGCCAAGCCACAAAGACACATCTCTTCGGTTGGCATGAATGGCCGTTCGGGTCGCTTGCTGTAAAGCGATGGCTGCATACTGAGTCTTTGGATAGGCACAGGCGACATTAAACAAGGCCGTCACCCTGTCGAAGGTCTGCTCTTTATCGATTTGCCGCGCCGTCTCTAAACGGGTTTGCGCTGCGGACTCATGGGGGTCGACTTGGGGACCTTGGCCACCGCAACCGATCGATGTAAGCGCCATCCAGAGCAATGCATAAAATCTCAAAACTCAATACCAGTCAGCTCAAAACCCGTCGAAACGCGTCGACAGTATGGGCCAATGCTTGGTCGTCGACTTGGTGATGAAATACGGCCCGAATTTGGCTCTCACTGATAGGCAAGACGCGAACCGAGTCTGCGACTGCATCACAGACGGCTTGTGCGGACCCGTCCACCGAGAAAATGACAATATTAGATCGAACCGAATCGGGGTGAATCTGTGCTTTCGGCATCGAGTCGATGGCACACGCGAATTCAAAGGCACGCCGGTTGTCGTCGACCAAGACTGGAATATGATGTTCAAGGGCATACAGACCGGCTGCCGCGATCAAGCCGGCCTGCCTCATACCGCCTCCAAGCATCTTCCGGTAGCGTTTAGCTCGACCAATCAATCGGTCAGATCCACAGAGAACAGAGCCAACCGGAGCCCCGAGGCCCTTTGACAAACAAATGGACGCAGTGTCTGCCCGCTCGGTCCATTCATGTATGCCGCAACCGAGGGCTGCAGCCGCGTTGAAAATTCGAGCACCGTCGATGTGGACGCCTAAATTAAACTCTCTCGCAACGTCCGTGATCTCGGCGAATTGCTCAATGGACATCACCAAGCCACCACCTCGATTGTGCGTATTCTCAACACTGACCAATGTCGACGGCGGCACGTGGCCTGCGGCATCTGTGGTCTTGATGGCCGCCCGCAGCTCTGCCGCAGTAAAATGCCCACCATGACCGACAGATGTAAACTGAACCCCGGCTATGGCAGCCCCGGCACCGCTCTCGTACAGGTAAATGTGCGAATTCTCTCCTAAAAGAACATCATCACCCGCTCGACAATGCAAAAGCAGCGCAATTTGATTGGCCATGGTGCCAGACGGAACATAGAGACCCGCATCCATTTTCGCTAACGAAGCGACACGTTCCTGCAATCGATGTATGGTTGGATCTTCATCAAAAACATCGTCACCAACCACTGCATCAAACATCGCTTGGCGCATCGACGTCGTTGGTTGTGTCACCGTATCCGATCGCAAATCACAAACTAACATGCTCTTATCTCCACCCTGTCAGAAGCTTAACGCGAGGGAAAACTCTGGATAAATTGATGTACAGTCATCGTCGTTTGCAAACGGGCAATCGAGTATTTTCTCACCCACCACGCCTAAACCCAACATGGTTCGTCGACCCGCATAAAAGAAGGTGCCGGCCCGAGCGCCTACGCTCTCGGTGTCTTCGTAAATGTCATTGGTGAAAAACCAACGACGATAAAATGTGCCAAGGTACGGCCGGAACGAGTCAGCGTCGATGACGTAACGCAGCCCGGGTGTGACTTGCACTAGGCTTGTATCGTCGAGAGACCAATAGCCAAGGCCGAAGGAGGCCTCGACGCCATCCAAAACATAATACCCGACCGTCCCGCTCAAACCAAAGCCAAGAGAGCTGCCTCCCCCACCTGCAGAGATTTGTACATCACCCTCCTCAAATTGCGCCCGCGCCGATGAAACGGAGATCAATTGAACGCTTAAAACCAGTAAAAAGAAGAGAAGAGTCCGGCCAAATGACCGATTTAATTTTTCGAAATACCACATCACAACTTGTCCTCTGATCAACCGCAGCTTACTCTAGCAAGCTCGAAGGCAAGCCGCACCCATTCAATGGGATCTGCACGATCGTTTACAGAAATCTGAGTCCATACTAAGTAGCGTCCCATGATTAAGCTCACCCAAGTCAGTAAGAGATACCAGCAAGCGACACAAGATGAGTTTGCGCTGCGAGAGGTTGACCTGACCATAGACGCGGGGGAATTTGTCGCAATTGTCGGTACGAGCGGCTCGGGCAAGACCACACTCTTGAATATTATGGGCGGACTGGACCGTGACTATTCAGGGACTGTGGTGGTTGACGGTAAAAATTTAAGTCAGTTATCGGATCAAGAACTGGCGCGATTTCGAAACCAATCCGTCGGATTTGTATTTCAGCACTTTAACCTGCTAGACCACATGACCGCTGCAGAAAATGTGGCTCTTCCAAACTCGTTCGCCCCTACAAAAGATCGGAAGACAACTCCACTCACACAGGCTGAAGAGGCCCTTAGAGTGCTTGGGTTGGGGGCAAAAACACAGGAAAAGCCAAACAACTTGAGCGGTGGTCAAAAACAACGGGTGGCGATTGCCAGAGCGCTCTTTTTTCAACCAAAAATCCTACTCTGTGACGAACCGACCGGTAGCCTGGACACAAAGACAGGACACCAGATCATCGAGACCTTTGAGCAACTTAACAAGGACGGTTACACCATCATCATCATTACGCACGAGCGGCGCGTGTCAGATGCGGCCAAACGTGTCATTCAAATCGAAGATGGATGCATCGTCGATTCGGGAGCCGGGACACAATGAAACTTCCAGCCCTCGTCTCGCTTGTCAGCCAAAACGTCAGCCGTTCAAAAAAGAATCTGGTGATGAGTTGCTTTGGGATAATTGTCGGCATCTCTACATTTGTCTTTTTCATCGGGCTTGCTGAGGGCGTTAAAAACGTCGTCTTGGGCGAGGTGTTCATCATCGACCAAGTCGAACTGGTCCCAAAAACCTTCGACACAGGCTTCGGCCAATTCGGGGGAGGCCGATCCCTAGATGATTCAGTTGCTGATGAATTCAGCAGTATGGGGTCCATAGAGGCCGTCTACCCAAAGATGAAGTTCACATTTCCGACGCGCGGTTATGGTGGTAAGTCCCTTTTTAAGAAAAACCTTTATGCAGAAATTATTGCGGATGGCATCGATGCCGGTTTGATTCGTTCAGATGCCTCAGACTCACAAGATGGCTTCCTGGATCACGATGGCGACCTGAGCGATATCCGGTCCAGCTGCAGAGACGACAGCCAGTGCCGTCTCGGAACATGTCAATTTGGCCGTTGTCGACCCCGATGTGAAGATAACGGGCAATGCAACGACGGCCTCAGCTGCGTTGATGGGGGCTGTGTCTTCGCCTGTACAAAGACTGCTGACTGCCAAGCAGGCCGCTCATGTGATGACGGTATTTGTAAGCGTGACCTCTGTGAGTATAGCGAGGACACTCGCCTCTCGGCCTGTGCTGGTGAAAGCTACTGTACTGAGGATTCCAGACGCTGTGAAATGCCGATCCCATTTGTCGTCAGTCACCACCTGCTCGAGTTATACAATGGAAGTCTCGCGACGGCGCTCGGCGGCCAAGGCGGTACATCGGCGAAAATGCCAACCCTTTCAAAAGCGATGGTTCGTGGCTTTCAACTCAATGTAACATTCGGAAAATCCATGCTGGGCAGGCGTTTTACAACCCGACGAGCAAAACCGATCACACGCAGAATCAAATTGTCCGGGTTTAGTAATAAAGCCATTACCTTAGGCATTACGATTCCTATCGATTATGTTAAACGACTCAATGCACGCTTCAGTGGCCAAGAAGCTGCACTGACCTACCATTCAATGATTCTCAAAGTCTCTGACCAGACGCGTGTGCCGGCCATTGTCAAAGCCGTAGAAGACAAGGGTTTTGCCTTAGCCGAGAGCACGACCCGAGCTGAACAAGCATCGAACATTCTCCGAACAGTGGAAAGTGTTTTTGCTCTCATTAGTCTAGTGATCGTTGGTATTGCCGCAGTGAATATAAGTCAGATGTTCTTCATGCTCATCTATCAGCGAAAGCGAGAGTTAGGCTTATTTAGAGCGTTGGGCGGGAGTAAAAGAGATGTCAGGCTCATCATACTTGGTGAGGCCAGCACCATAGGCGCATTAGGGGGGATCCTTGGAGCAGGCGTCGGGTACGGCGCATCGCGACTCATTGACTTTCTTGCGAAGCAAGCGCCCGAATTCCCCTATAAACCCGATACATTTTTCTCTTTCCCAGTCGGGGTTTGGCCAACGGCCATAGGAATCGCCGTCGTGTTTTGTTTAATCGGCGCTTTCTTCCCGGCAAATACAGCTGCAAGACAAGAACCGGCCGCTGCTTTGACAGAATAGACGCCCGTTCTTTTCAAATAATAAATCGCCCCCAGATTGACTCACAAGTGGCCTTGACTTAGGCTATTTTCAGCGGCGCGATTCGTTTCATTCTTGTGTAGATTAAAGCCAGACCGCTTTGCCAATCGGTGGAGACAACGTACTTGAAACGACCGGTTAAATTCGGTGATTATTACCTTTTTCAGCGAATTGCTGTTGGAGGGATGGCGGAAGTCTTCAGAGCCGCGTCTTACGGAGTAGAAGCATTCGAACGGGTGTTCGCCGTCAAGCGCGTTTTACCTCAAATTGCCGAAGACCAAGAATTCATCGACATGTTCATCGATGAAGCGAAGATAGCCGTTCAACTGTCGCACGCGAATATTGGACAGGTTTTTGAGCTGGGCAATGCCGAAGATTCCTACTTCATCGCGATGGAATTTGTCGCTGGCAAAGATGCACGTGCGGTGTTCGATCGGATGCGTTCCCGCGGAGAACGCTTGGACATTTCAATGTGCTGCCACATCGTCAAAGAGGTATGCGAAGCACTCGAATACGCCCATAACAAACGAAATGAGATTGGAGAGCCACTCAACCTGATCCATAGAGATGTATCGCCACAAAATATCCTTATCAGCTACGAAGGCGAAGTGAAGCTCATCGACTTCGGTATCGCGAAGGCGGCGGGTAAAGCCAATAAGACCCAATCAGGAATTCTCAAGGGTAAGTTTGGCTATATGAGTCCTGAACAAGT
>MDTC01249144.1_pt1 | contig 24007 bp, 20 predicted proteins | sample 811181 | NCBI WGS metagenome assembly MDTC01 (sample SAMN05326644, study PRJNA326480) | marine metagenome | isolation source: seawater | place: Pacific Ocean: North | collected 2011 | reverse complement strand
CTTCTTCCTTGGATTGATGGACTCCTGAATGCCAGTGAAGAAAATTTTAAATTAACTGGAAAATCACTTTTTAGTTCTCATATGATTGATCTTTCTGCAGAATCAATTGAAGAAAATATTTCCATATGTAAAGAATATTTTAAAAGGATGAATAAAATAGGCATGACTTTAGAAATAGAATTAGGAATTACAGGTGGTGAAGAAGATGGTGTTGACAATACAAGTATAGATAATTCAAAATTATATACTCAACCAGAAGAGGTTGCTTACGCATATGAAGAGTTATCTAAAATCAGTAATAAATTCACAATTGCAGCTGCTTTTGGCAATGTTCATGGAGTTTATAAACCTGGCAATGTTAAATTAACTCCAAAAATTTTAAAAAATTCCCAAGATTATGTTTCTAAAAAGTTTAATGTTCCTAATAATACTATAGATTTTGTTTTTCATGGCGGATCTGGTTCTTCAATTGAAGAGATTAGAGAGGCAATTGACTATGGAACTATTAAAATGAATATTGATACAGATATGCAATATGCTTTTATGTCTGGAATTAGAGAATATTTTGATGAAAACAAAGATTTTCTAAAAACTCAAATTGGAAATCCAGAAGGATCTAATATTCCTAATAAAAAATATTATGATCCAAGAGTTTGGCTAAGAAAAGCTGAAGAAAGCTTTAAAACTAGGTTAACTAAAGCATTTCATGATCTAAATAATGTAAAAACTCTTCAATAATTTAGGTTTCTTATATTTGAACAAATATCCTTAAAGATGGCTTGGTTTAAAAGAACAATAAAAGGAATTCAAACAACTACAAAAGATAAAAAGGATACTCCTGAAGGATTGTGGCACAAAACTCCAACTGGTAAAATTATAGATACTGATGAATTAGAAGAAAACTCTTATGTTTCACCTGAAGATGGGTTTCATTTAAGAATAGGAAGCGATGAATATTTTAAAATTCTTTTTGATAATGAATTTAAAGAATTAGATAAAAAAATAACTTCAAAAGATCCATTAAAATTCATTGATAATAAACCTTATAAAAAAAGAACTAAAGAAGCTGAAAAAAAGACTGGATTAAAAGATGCTATAAAAATTGCTATTGGAAAATCATTAGGGAAAGAATTGGTTATAGCCTGCATGGATTTTCAATATATTGGAGGTTCAATGGGATCAGTAGTTGGTGAAAAAATTGCAAGAGCTATAGATCATGCCATCTCTAATAAAGCACCTTTATTAATAATTTCAAAATCTGGAGGGGCTAGAATGATGGAAGGCGCAATTTCTTTAATGCAAATGGCAAAAACATCTGCAAAACTTGCACAACTTGCAAATCATAAACTCCCATATGTTTCTTTATGTACCGACCCTACTACTGGTGGAACAACAGCTTCTTTTGCTATGCTTGGAGATATAAATATTTCCGAACCAGGAGCTTTAATTGGATTTGCTGGACCAAGAGTTGTTAAGGATACTACAGGTCAAGACTTGCCTAAAGGGTTTCAAAAATCAGAATTTTTATTAGAACATGGTTTTTTAGATTTTATTACTCCACGAACAGAATTAAAAGAAAAAATAAATTTATATTTTGATTTAATCCTTAATAGACCCGTTAGAACCAACATTATTTAATTCGATCATTTCAAAATTTAATCCTATATTTGCGCCTCCAATAATTAAATATTGGTTACATAATAATTATTTACAATAATATTGGCATGTATTTATCTAAAGAAAATAAAAAAGAAATATTTAAAAAGCACGGTAAATCTGAATCAGATACGGGCTCTGCTGAAGGACAAATAGCATTGTTTACAGCTAGAATCAACCATTTAACTGAACATCTAAAAAATAATCGTAAGGATTTTAATACCGAAAGGTCTTTAGTAATGATGGTTGGTAAAAGAAAAAGCTTATTGAACTATCTTAAAAATAAAGATATTACTCGTTACAGAGAAATAATTAAAAAATTAAATCTCCGTAAATAAATATCCATATCATAGTTTTTCATTGGTATTCTACATAAGACACAACAAAACTTAATTAATTAATGAAAAAATATGAAAATTAAAACTTATAATGAGTCTATCGATTTAGGTGATGGACGTACAATTACATTAGAAACTGGAAAGCTTGCTAAACAAGCACATGGATCTGTTGTGGTTCAAATGGGAAAAGCAATGCTTTTATGTACCGTTGTTTCAAACTATGAAGCTTCAAACGTAGATTTTTTACCATTGACAGTTGATTATCGAGAAAAATTTGCTGCCGCTGGTAGATACCCTGGTGGCTTTTTTAAAAGAGAAGCTAGACCTAGTGATGGAGAAGTTCTAACTATGAGGCTAGTTGACAGAGTTCTTCGTCCTTTATTTCCTAAAGATTATCACTCTGAAGTTCAAGTTATGATTCAATTAATGTCTCATGATAATGATGTAATGCCTGATGCATTAGCTGGACTTGCTGCCTCTGCTGCTATTCAATTGAGTGATTTTCCTTTTGAATGTGCAATTTCTGAAGCTAGAGTAGCAAGAGTAAATGGAGAATTTATAATAAATCCTAGTAGATCTCAATTAGCAAATTCAGATATTGATATGATGGTAGGTGCTTCAGCAGATTCTGTAATGATGGTTGAAGGAGAAATGGATGAATGTAGTGAAGAAGAAATGGCAGATGCAATAAAATTTGCTCATGAATCTATAAAAGTTCAAATTGAAGCACAACTTAGATTAGCGGAAGCGGTAGGGAAAAAACCAGTAAGAGAATATGAAAGTAGTGTAGAAAATGAAGAGCTAGCTAAAAAAGTTCATGATGAAGCATATGACAAATGTTATGCAATTGCTAAAAAAGGAACTTCAAAAACAGAACGTAGTTTAGCTTTTTCAATTGTCAAAGATGAAGTCAAAGCTTTATTTACAGATGAAGAAATTGAAGAACACGGAAATTTAATTGGAAAATACTTCAATAAAACTCAAAAAGAAGCAGTTAGAGAATTAACTTTAGCTGAAGGATTAAGGCTTGATGGAAGAAAAACAACAGAAATTAGACCAATATGGTGTGAAGTTGATTACTTACCGTCTACTCATGGTTCTTCAATATTTACCAGAGGAGAAACCCAAGCACTTGCAACTGTAACTCTTGGAACATCAAGGGAAGCTAATAAAATTGATATGCCATCTTTTGAAGGAGAAGAAACATTTTACTTACACTATAATTTTCCTCCTTTTTGTACTGGAGAAGCTAGACCTTTAAGAGGAACTTCTAGAAGAGAAGTTGGCCATGGAAATTTAGCGCAAAGGGGCCTTAAAGGAATGATTCCTGATGACTGCCCATATACTGTGAGGATTGTTAGTGAAGTTCTTGAATCAAACGGATCTTCCTCAATGGCTACTGTTTGTTCAGGGACCATGGCATTGATGGATGCTGGAGTTCAAATTAAAAGACCTGTTTCTGGAATTGCTATGGGATTAATATCAGATGGTGAAAGATATGCTGTTTTAAGTGATATTCTTGGAGATGAAGATCATCTAGGAGATATGGATTTCAAAGTAACAGGAACCTCAGAGGGGATTACAGCTTGCCAAATGGATATCAAAATTAAAGGTTTATCATACGAAATTTTAGTGAATGCTTTAAAACAAGCAAGAGATGGAAGGTTACATATTTTGGATAAAATAACTGAAACTATTGAAAAACCAAATGCTGAAGTTAAAGCTCATTCACCAAAAATGGTAACCAGCAGAATACCTAATGAATTCATTGGTCCATTTATTGGTCCAGGTGGAAAAGTAATACAAGAATTACAAAAAACAACAGGATGTACAATAGTAATCAATGAAGATCCTGAAACTGAAGAGGGAATAGTCGAGATACTTGGCACAGATCAAGAAGGAATTGACGAAGTTCTTGCAAAAATTGATTCTTTATTATTTAAACCTGAAAAAGGAAATACCTATAAAGTAAAAGTTATAAAAATGCTTGATTTTGGAGCTGTTGTAGAATACTTGGATGCTCCAGGAAATGAAGTTCTCTTACACGTCAGTGAAATAGCTTGGGAACGAACTAATAATGTAAGTGATGTTTTAAAACTGGGTGATGAGTTAGAAGTTAAATATTTTGGAGTAGATCCTAGGACAAGAAAAGAAAAAGTTTCTAGAAAAGCTTTATTAGAAAAGCCTGAGGGTTATGTTGAAAGACCTCCAAGATCAGATAACAAAGGAAGAGATAACAGAGGAAGAGATAATAGAAATAGAAACAATAGGTAAATTAATTATTATTTTTTTCTAATTTTTAAATTATTCTAGGTTTAATTGTAACCTTTATATGGATTTTAACGTATAATATATTTAAAACCTTGAAATGAGACAATTAAAAATTACTAAACAAGTAACTAATAGAGAAACTGCTTCTTTAGATAAGTATTTACAAGAAATAGGTAAAGTAGATTTAATTACCGCTGAAGAAGAGGTAGAGTTAGCTCAAAAAATTAGAGCTGGTGATGAAAATGCATTAGATAAACTAACCAAAGCAAACTTAAGATTTGTTGTTTCTGTTGCAAAACAGTATCAAAATCAAGGTTTAACCCTCCCAGACTTAATTAATGAAGGAAATTTAGGCCTAATTAAGGCTGCTAGAAGATTTGATGAAACAAGAGGTTTTAAATTTATTTCTTATGCTGTTTGGTGGATTCGTCAGTCTATACTTCAAGCATTAGCTGAACAATCAAGAATTGTGAGACTTCCTTTAAATAAAATTGGATCTATCAATAAGATAAATAAGATGTATGCATTTCTTGAACAAGCGAATGAAAGAGTTCCATCAGCTGAAGAAATAGCAAAGGAATTAGATATGACTATTTCTGATGTGAAAGAATCAATGAAAAACTCTGGTAGACATGTTTCAATGGATGCTCCTCTTGTTGAGGGAGAAGATTCAAACCTTTATGATGTTTTAAGAAGTGGTGAATCTCCAAACCCTGATAAAAACTTACTTCATGAATCCCTAAGAACTGAGATTGAAAGAGCTCTTGAAACGTTAACCCCTAGAGAAGCAGATGTTGTAAGACTATATTTTGGACTAGGTGAAAAACATGCCATGACATTAGAAGAAATTGGAGAAACATTTGATTTAACTAGAGAAAGAGTTAGGCAAATAAAAGAAAAAGCTATTAGAAGGCTTAAACATACCTCTAGAAGTAAGATTTTAAAAACCTATTTAGGATAAATGAAGTTATTAGCACCATCAATGCTTGCATGTAATTTTGGTGATCTCAAAAATGAGATTAAAATGGTAAATGATAGCAAGGCAAATTGGTTTCATATTGATGTAATGGATGGTGTTTTTGTTCCCAATATCTCTTTCGGGACTCCAATAATGAATATTTTAAAAAAATATGCAAAAAAACCATTAGATGTTCATCTGATGATAGTTAATCCTGATAAATATTTAGAAAAATTTGCAGAACTTGGAAGCGAAGTTCTTACAGTACATTTAGAAGCCTGTAATCACCTGCATAGAACTGTTCAAAGAATTAAAAGTTTAAAAATGAAGGCTGGTGTAGCAATCAACCCTCATACTCCTGTTTCATCTTTAGAATCAATTATAACTGAAGTTGATTTGGTTTGTGTAATGAGTGTTAATCCTGGTTTTGGCGGACAATCATTTATTGATTCAACTTTTCAAAAAGTTAAAGACCTTAAATTATTAATTGAGAGACATAAATCAAATGCATTAATTGAAATAGATGGAGGAGTTAACTCTGAAAATGCAAAAAAATTATCTGAACAAGGTGCTGATGTGCTTGTTGCTGGAAGTTTTGTATTTAAGTCAGAAAATCCAACCAATACAATCAATAATCTTTCCAGTTTAATAAATTAATTATTAATATATTTTATTTAATTTAAATATATAAATTAATTAATGTATAATAATTCTATTTATGTAATAGGTTTAATGAGTGGAACATCTTTAGATGGTATAGATATATGTTTAGTTTCCTTTAATAAATCTGATTATAGAAATTACAATATTCTAGATGCTAAGACCTATAATTATAATAAAATTTGGATAAAAAGATTAAAAGAAGCTGTTTTATTAAATAATAAACAACTCGATCAATTAGATAATAATTATGGAAAGCTATTAAGTAATTATGTAAAGCAATTTATAAATGAGTTTAATATTTCTAAGGTCGATTTAATATCATCGCACGGTCATACAATTTTTCATCAACCAAATAAAGGAATAACACTCCAAATAGGTGATGGAAAGACAATTAATAATAATACACAAATTGATGTAGTTTCTGATTTTAGAACTCAAGATATAGAGTATAAAGGTGAAGGCGCTCCACTAGTTCCTATTGGAGATTTAGATCTTTTCTATAAGTACAAATATTGTCTAAATCTGGGAGGATTCTCTAACATTTCCATCAAAGACAACAAAAACATTAAAGCCTTTGATATATGCCCAGTTAATACTGTATTAAATCACTATTCAAACAAATTAGGATATCCTTTTGATAAAGATGGTTTTTTATCAAATAAAGGGAAAATTAATACAAATCTTTTAAGAAAATTAAATGATATGAGTTTTTATAATAAATTAGGACCAAAATCATTAGGAATAGAATTCGTTTTGTCAAAAGTTATACCATTAATTGATCAATATATTATAAAACCAGAAGATATCTTAATAACCTATATCGAACATATTTCAGATCAAATAAATAATTGTATTATACCTGATTCGAAAGAAAAAATATTAATAACTGGAGGAGGAGTTTACAATAAAACTCTAATTGATTCTATAAAAAATAAACTTAAGACCAAATTAATTATTCCAAAAAAAGAAATAGTAGATTTTAAGGAAGCATTAATTTTTGCTTATATGGGTTTGCTTAGTATTAAAGGAAAAATAAATTGTTTAAAAAGTGTAACGGGAGCAACTAAAGATCATTCTTCAGGAAGAATATTTAAAAATTAAAATCTATAAAAGTTATTTTATAATTCTTTAATTTTAATATTTTTCCACTTAACCTTAATTCCACCTCCATCATGAATTTGTAATGCAATTCTACCATTTGCTTCTCCTATTTTTTTATCTGAATAGGTAATCATTTGTTCACCATTTAACCATGTAGTTACTGTATCTTCATAAACTTTTACTGTAAGCTTATTCCAATCCCCCATTTGTAGAGAAGAGTCTTTCCCTTTACTAGGTTTTATAAGCCAACCTCTTCCATAAGATTCATAAATTCCACCCGTATATAATCCAGGTGGTGCAACTTCAACTTGCCATCCGCTTACTTTAGTTCCTTCAACTGTAGATCTAAAGAAAACTCCACTATTACCATTAGCTTCTTGCATAAATTCTAGATTTAAAACAAAATTTTTGTAAAAATTTTCAGTTCCTAAATAGCCATATTTAGCGTCAGGCCCACTTTCACATACTAACAATCCATCCTCAACATACCACTTTTCAGTTCCATAAATAATCCACCCACTCAAATCCTTACCATTAAAAAGATCTTTGAAATTTATTTTTTTTGAAGATTCTAATCTTTTTTCAGCTTTTTCTCTTTCTGCTTGTAATTGCTTCTTTGTGTCAAAATCATCCCAACCTGATATGACAGAAATGACAATAACTAATACTATCATTAATAATATATAAATTCTATTTTTTTTCATTTTAAAGTATTTAAGTAATGTGAAAATAATTAAATTTTCATAATTTAATAAGATTAAGTTAATGAACTTATTATTTAAAAAAATGAATATTAAATTTATATATATATTATTGTTTTGCTTATTATCAAGTTTTACAAATTATGCTCAATTTAAAGTTGGATTATTAAATACCCTAGAAACAGTTTATCCAGATCATAATAATTTAAAGTTTTACGATAATTATAAAACCAATATTCCTTCAAATTCATCTGCCGAAGTTCACATTTTAATAAAATCTAATATTGGAAATAAAATTTCTATCGATGCTAGATCAAAAAATATTAGCACTATAAATTGGGAGATAATTGAGCCTGTTCCTGTTGAAGAAAATACTGGATTAGATAGTAGAACTGAACAATTTAAAGGAAAAATTAATCCATATGTTATAAGAAGGGCTCCATTCAATATTTTTGAGGTAATATATCCATTGAATAAGAAAAGTTTCGTTACCAAACATAAGTATTCTTTATTAAGACTTACTGTAAATTCAAAATATCTTCAAGATCAAAAAAACCATCTAATTGAGATTTCAATAAAAGAGAATTTAAAAAATCTTAAAAAGCTTAATTTTAGAATTAAAGTTCACTCCCCTTTTATTCCTGAATTAATTGACAGTAATTTCTTTTATACAAATTGGTTTAATATTACCAAAATGGAAGAAAAGCACAACCTTATAAGATGGAGTGATCTGTGGTATGAAATGTTAGAAAAATATGCAAAAATTATGGCTGATGGAAGACAAAATTGTGTAATCATACCTGGAGAACTAATTAGTCTTAAAGAGAATAAGATTCATTTAGATGAAGATAAAATGATCTCATTTATTGATATCTTTAGAAAAAATGGTTTCAAATATTTTGAATCTCCTCATCTTTTAGGTAGAGGCAAAAATGATGATTGGGGAAGTCCTGAATTAATAACTAATTTAAGAGGAAGAGGTTATTTTAGTGATGAAGCAAAAAAAGATATAGATACAATTGTTAGAAAAATAAAAAAATTTACAAAAAAATACAATTTAACTAATCAATGGCTGCAACATATTGCAGATGAACCAACTAACAATAATGCCGAATGCTATAAACAAGTTTCAAAACAAATAAAAGCTATCTATCCTGAAATAAAAATTATGGAAGCTACTAATGCAAAAGAATCTTTAAACGGAGCTATTGATTTTTGGTGTCCAATTATAAATGATTTTCAAGAAAATGAGGATTTTTTCAGATCAAGGGAAAAAATAGGAGAAAAAGTACTAATTTATACATGTTTAGTTCCGGGTGGAAAATGGCTGAACAGAACTCTTGATATGGAAAGAATTAGACAAGTTTATTTTGGATGGGCTGGATCAAAATATAATACTTTTGGATATTTGCATTGGGGGTTAAATCAATATAAAGCAGACCCTTTTAAACAAAGTGTTGTAAAACACCCCTCCCCAATTGCTTCACCCACAAATTACCTCCCTGCTGGAGATACTCATATTATATATCCGGGAGAAGATGGTCCATTGTCATCACTAAGGTTTGAAGCACATCGAAAAGGTATTGAAGATTATGAGCTTCTTGAAATTTTAAAATCGAAAAATAAAAGAAAACATTCTAAAATTGTAAAAAAATTATTCTTAGATTATAAAAATTACTCAACATCAATAAACAAATACATTAGAGTAAAAAGAAAATTATTAAAATCCCTTTAAAGTAAACCATTATGAAACAAATTATAACCTTATTTTTTTTATTTATTTTTTTAAACACTTTTTCACAAAAAAGAAAAGTATTTTTTAATAATCCAGAGGGAACTTTCCTCATTTCATCCGATTTACATATACACAGTGTTTTCTCTGATGGACAAGTTTGGCCAAGCATTAGAGTAGAAGAAGCTAGAAGAGATAGTCTTGATCTAATTTCAATGACAGAACACTTGGAATATTTAAGTTACAGAAAAGATATAATAATTCCTGATAGAAATAGATCATATAATGTCTCCAAAGCACTATTAAAGAAAGATGAAACGCTTATGATAATAAATGGTTCAGAAATTACAAAACCAATGCCCCCAGGCCATTTTAATGCAATTTTTATTAAAGATGCCAATCCTTTAAATGTTTATAATAAATTGAATAAAGAGGATGGAGAAAAAGCCATGCAAGAAGCAAATAACCAAGGGGCTTTTGTTTTTTGGAATCACCCTAACTGGATAGCAAATAGAGATGATGGAATTGCTAGGCTTGATAAATTTCATGAACACTTATTAGAAAAAAAACTATTTCATGGAATTGAAGTTGTCAATGAACATACTTATTCTGAAGAAGCATTAGAAATAGCCCTGTCAAACAATTTGACTATAATGGGAACTAGTGATGTACATGGTCTTATTGACTGGGATTATCCAAAAGAAAAAAAAGCACATAGACCCATTACCTTTATTATTTCAAAGAATAGAACTGTCAGCAGTATAAGAGATGCATTATTTAATCAAAAAACCTTTGTCTGGCATAAAGACATGCTAATTGGAAAAGAAGAAAATATTCTGCCAGTAATCCAAAAAAATATATCAATTAATAGTTTAGGATATTATAAAAAAATAGTAACAATAAAAATTAAAAATCATAGTGTTGTTCCTTTTAAATTAAGATATTTAGGAGATTATACATTTCATAGCTATAGCTCTATTTTAGAAATTCCAGCAAGAGGCGAATTAAATGTTACGGTAAAAACCAAAGATATTTTAGATTCGATTGATATGAATTTTGAAGTATTAAATGTTATAGTTGCTCCAAATAAATTCCTTAGAATTAACAAATCTGTTAATTTATAATTAACTATTTGTTTTCATAGTTTTTATGAAAAAATCTATAAGAATTTTATTAATACTCGCCCTTTTTAATAATCAATCATGTAATATGAAAAATGATATCAAGCTATTAAATCAAAGTGATTTTCAAAAAAACATAGATGGTAAAAAAACTGATTTATTTGTTCTTAAAAACAAAAATGGTTTAGTTTGTGAAATAACAAATTATGGAGCTAGGGTAGTTTCATTATGGGTCCCTGATATAAATAATAATTTTGATGATATTGTTTTAGGATTTGATAATATTGAAAATTATATAAGTGCAAATGAAAAATACTTTGGGGCTACAATAGGAAGATATGGAAATAGAATTAGGGATGGTAAATTTATAATTAATGATAAAGAATATTATTTAGAAAAGAATAATGGACCAAATCATCTTCATGGTGGAAATAAAGGGTTCAATGATGTTATTTGGCAAGCAGAACAAATTAATGAACAGATATTAGAATTTAAATATTTTTCTAAAAATATGGAAGAGGGATATCCAGGAAATTTAGATATTAAAGTTATTTATAATTTAAATGACTATAATGAGTTAAAAATAGAATACTTTGCTAAAACAGATGAGTCTACTTACGTAAACTTAACACATCATTCATTCTTCAATTTACTAGGAGCTGGTAATAATACTGTTAATGATCATTTCCTATATATAAATGCCAATTCATTCACTCCTGTGGATGAAACATTAATTCCTACAGGTGAGATAAAATTAGTTTCCAATACTCCATTTGATTTTACTGCTCCAACAAAAATTGGAAAGAGAATTAATCATGATAATGATCAGTTAAAATTTGGAAATGGATATGATCATAATTTCGTATTAAACAATTCTAATTCAAAAGAAATATTAGCAGCAAGGGTTATTGAAAAAAAATCTGGTAGAATTTTAGAAATCTATACAAATGAACCAGGAATGCAGTTTTATGGAGGAAATTTTTTAAATGGAACAATTGGAAAACATAATAACAATTATAAAAAAAGATCCGCATTTTGTCTTGAAACTCAACATTTTCCAAACAGTCCTAACCAGAAAAATTTTCCTAACTCCATGCTAAATCCAAATGAAGAATATTACTCAATTTGTATATATAAATTTTCTATAAATTAATTATTATTTTACTTTACTTTTTTATTAAAATTCATTAAAAAAACCTCACTTATAAAGTGAGGCATGTGTCGTGACTCAGGGAGGATTCGAACCCCCAACCCTCAGAGCCGAAATCTGATATTCTATCCAGTTGAACTACTGAGCCATTTATTTTATGATAATTTAGCCCGGACTATATTAGAAATTGTTTTGCCATCAGCTTTTCCTGACAATTCTTTTGAAGCTATTCCCATTATTTTTCCCATATCTTTCATTCCACTTGCTCCAGTTTTGTGTATCAATTCTGAAATAATTTTTTCAATTTGATCTAAACTCATTTGCTCAGGCAAAAACTTTTCAATTATTTTAGATTGATTAATTTCAACCTCAGCAAGTTCATCACGATTTTGGGCAAGGTAAATATCTGCACTTTCCTTTCTTTGCTTAACTAGTTTTTGAAGAATTTTAATTTCTTCATCTTTAGAAATCTCGGAATTATTACCTTTTTGGGTTTGAGCTAAAAGTAAAGAGGATTTAATAGCTCGAAGCGATTCCAAGGAAACTGTATCTTTTTCCTTCATTGCAATCATTATAGATTCTGATATTTTATTAATTAATGACATTAAGTTTTTAAAGTTAAATTAAAAAAACTAATCTACATTGTCGTGTAAAAATGAATTATTAGTTCTTAAATTAGTTTCCCCATTAGAGTCTTCACTAATACTAGTTCTTGATGCTTTTACAGCATCAACATCCTCTAAATCAATTCCAGCTCTTTTAAAAGCTGGTTCTTTTTCCATCTCAGAAATTCTCTTAGCTTTTGAAAAATTATAATTATACTCTTTTAATTTTATTTTTCTAGCCTCAGTTCTTTTAGCCAAACCATCTGCTATTGAACTATTCAATGGGTTTAATACCTTTTTATTTTCTTTTATTTTCGATGAATCAGTATCTGCCTTTAATTTAGTATAATCATCAAAACCTGATTTTTTTGTATCAGAACCATCAACTTCACTAACAGGTATAATATGTATAGGATCATTTACTATAATTTCATTTACATCTTCAACTAATTCATGAATTATTTTATCTGAGATATCTTTGTTTTTGTTTAGAGGCATATCAAAGTCAAGGGAAACCTGATCTTCTATTTCTACTAACTCGGGATCTATAACTTGAATTTCATTAATTTTTTCAGAAATATCCTCAATTTCTATTTCATCTTCCTCTATTTCATCCATTTCAAAATCAATTTCTTCAAAAGAAACTTCTATTTCATTTATATCAATTTTTGATGAAGATAAGTCATTGTCAATTTCTAAATCATCCCTTACAGGTAAATCTGTATTTTTAAAATCAATAGATTCTGAAGAAAAATCAAACTGTAAAGGAATTTTTTTATCTTGATTTTCACTAGTAAAATCTTGAACAATTTCATTATTTCCATCAAGACTATGAATGATTTTTTTTGGATCAGCATGAATGATTTCTTGTTGTTGATTTGGATCAAAACCAGTTGCGATTACAGTAACTGAAATAGAACTCTCTAAAGAAACATCTTCTCCAATTCCCATAATTATATTTGCACTATTTCCTGCCCTTTCTTGAATATATTCATTAATCAATCCTATTTCATCAATAGTAATTTCTTGATTGCCTGATACAATTAAAAGTAAAACATTTTTAGCTCCAGTTATCCTATTATCATTTAATAGTGGTGAATCTAAAGCAGATGATATAGCTTCAACTGCTCTTTTTGATCCAGATGCTTCAGCTGAACCCATTATTGCATTTCCACTATTAGATAATACAGTTTTAGCATCTTTTAAATCTATGTTTTGAGTATAATGATGAGTTATAACTTCGGCAATTCCTTTTGAAGCAGTAGCTAATACCTCATCTGCTTTTGCAAAGCCTTCTTTAAATCCTAAATTTCCATATATATCTCTTAATTTATTATTATTAATAACTATCAAAGCATCAACATGTTTTCTTAATTTTTCTACTCCTATTATAGCTTGATCATGTCTAATTTTGCCTTCAAAATTAAAAGGCATTGTAACAATTCCTACTGTTAGAATATCCATCTCTTTAGCAAGCTTTGAAATTATTGGAGCAGCTCCTGTACCTGTTCCCCCTCCCATACCTGCAGTTATAAATACCATTTTAGTATTAGTCTCAAACATCTTTCTTATGTCATCAAAACTTTCTACAGCAGCCTGCTCTCCAATTTTAGGGTTAGCTCCAGCTCCTAAACCTTCTGTTAGAGTAATTCCAAGCTGAATTTTATTTTCTACAGGACTGTTCTCTAATGCTTGTGAGTCAGTATTACAAACTACAAAATCTACTCCTTTAATTCCTTTGGAATGCATATAATTAATTGCATTACTTCCTCCACCTCCAACACCTATTACTTTGATTACATTACTTTGATTTTTTGGCAAATCAAAGGGTAGGTTATTAATTTCTTGATTTAATTGCATAGTTATTGTTTTATTCAGCGTTATCTAAAAAAGTTTTAAGTGATTGAGTAAATCTTTCAAAGATTGTTGTTCTTTCAACTTTTTCAGATTCACTTTCAGAATTATTTTTATTTATTTCACCCTCATTATTATCCTTATTATTTTTTTTAACTTTTGTTGAATTCATTACTAATCCTACTGCTGTAGCATACATTGGACTAGAAATTTCAATTGAATTATTTCCTGCAAGATGCTCACTTGGATAACCAAGTCTTGTGTCCATTCCAGTAATATATTCAACTAATTGCTTAAGATGTTTAAGTTGACTCCCTCCACCTGTAAGAACAATTCCTCCAATCAACTTCTTTTTTTGTTCTTCATGGCCATAGTTTTTTATTTCAATATAAACCTGTTCAATTATCTCAACAACTCTCGCATGAATTATTTTAGACAAATTTTTCAGGGTAATTTCTTTTGGATCTCTTCCTCTTAAACCTGGAATAGATACAATTTCATTTTCTTTATTTTCTCCTGGCCATGCTGAACCAAACTTTATTTTTAGAAGTTCAGCTTGTTTCTCAATAATTGAACATCCTTCCTTAATATCTTCAGTAATTACATTTCCTCCAAAGGGGATTACAGATGTATGCCTTATTATACCATCTTTAAAAATTGCTAAATCTGTTGTCCCTCCACCTATATCAATTAATGCAACTCCAGCTTCTTTCTCTTCTTGACTTAAAACAGCATCTGAAGAAGCAATTGGTTCAAGGGTGATTCCTTCAAAATCAATTCCAGCACTTTTAATACATCTAGCTATATTTTTAATTGAAGATACTTGTCCAACTACAACGTGAAAGTTTGCTTCTAATCTTCCTCCAAACATTCCAATAGGTTCTTTTATTTCTCCTTGACCATCAACTTTATATTCCTGAGGAAGGACATGAATAATCTCTTCGCCTGGAAGCATAACTAATTTATAAACTTGATTTATAAGTTTTTCTAAATCATCTTCATCAATAACTTGATCAGAATTTGCCCTAGTGATATAATCACTATGCTGTAAGCTTCTAATATGTTGACCTGCTATACCAACAATAACTTTATCAATTTTTTCTGCTGAATCTGCCTCTGCTTCACTTATAGCAGACTGAATAGATTGAATAGTTTGGGTTATATTATTAACAACTCCACGATGGACCCCCAAACTTTTAGACTTACCAATTCCTATAATTTTTAACTTATTATACTCATTTAATGAACCAATCATTGCAACAATTTTGGTTGTTCCAATATCTAATCCAACAAATAAATTATTACTTTCCATTTTATCTCTTTTCAACAATTACCTGACTTTTAAAATTTAAATTAATTGAACTTATATCATTTAAAATACTATCATTTAATACTGATTTATAAAAAACCTTGTAATTTTTAAGACGAATTTTATATTGATCAAAACCTTTCATTTTTATTACATAAGAAAAATTCCTTACATGAAATAAAAGATTATTATCAATTACTTCTAATCCTGTTATATGAGTGTTTAAAAAATTATCGTTTTTTAAAAAACTCCCCAATGAACCTAAACTTACATAATCACTAGGATTAACACTGCTAATAATTAAAGGAATACGTTCAGAAAAAAGATTAGATAAAGGCATTTTATCTCCATTTGTATCAATATAATATTCTCCATTTAAAACTCTAAAGACTGGTTTCCTTTCTACAATTTTAATTCCAAGTTCACCAAGTAAATTCATAGAAACTTCAGCAAAATCTATAAATGCATTATCATTAATTATTTCTTCTATTTTTTTCAAATTTAAATTTCTTTTTAAAAGAGCAGAAGAATTAGAATCAGTTTGTTTTAACAATTTATTAACCGATTTAACAGAGATAAATTTAAGGTCAGAATTCATATAATTAATCCTATCAAAATTGATATTTCTATCTCCATTCTTAACAATACTAAATGCCGTTAAGCCGCTAACTAATAACAACAGAATCAATATTTTAAGTATTCTAAAATTCATTTTTAAATTAGTATTGCATTCTTTATTTTTTCCACTTCATTAGAAATATCTCCAGCACCCATAACAACTATTACATCAGCATCAGAATTAATTATATGATTCTTTAATTCTATTTTTTGAAGCAATTTTTTATTATTATTATTTATTTTATTTAATAATTTATTTGAATTGATATCTTTAATGGGCTCTTCTCTTGCTGGATATATATCTAATAAAACTATCTCATGAAACATTGAAAGAGATTTTGCAAATTCATCCATAAAATCTCTTGTTCTTGAAAAAAGATGAGGTTGAAAAATAGCCATGATTATTTTTTCAGGATATAGTGAAAAAATAGCATCTTGAATAGCGCTAATTTCTTTAGGATGGTGAGCATAGTCATCAATTAATATTTTTGGAGACCTTAAAACATAAGTAAATCTTCTTTTTACTCCACTAAAAGTTCCTAAAGATTTTTTTAAATCAGCATCATTAATTTTTAAATTTTTACAAATTGCAAAAGCAGCCAAAGCATTAGAAGCATTATGCTTTCCAGGCATTTCAAATTTTATGTTTTCACATTTTCCATTCTTATACAAAATATCAAAAAAAGAGGAATCATTAATATTTTTATAGTTTGCAATCGAATAATCTGCATTTGAGTCAAATCCATAGCTAAAACCATCAATCTCTAAATCAAAATTTTTAAAAAGCATACCATCTTTTTCTAAATTACTAGCAAATTCATTAAATGAATTTTGCAGTTCTTTTTTCGAATTATAGATATCTAAATGATCCATATCAATAGATGTAATACATGCTATATTAGGTTTTAATGTTAAAAAAGATCTATCAAATTCATCTGCTTCAACTAGAATTATATCTTGTCCTTTTTCTATATAGTTACTATTGTAATTTTCAGAAATTCCTCCAACAAATGATGTAAAGCTTATATTATTTTCGTATAGAAGATGGGACAAAATAATAGAAGTAGTCGTTTTACCATGAGTACCTGCAATTGCAATACAAAATTTGTTTTTAGAAATAAGTCCTAAAACTTCTGATCTTTTAAGAAGCTTATACTTGTTTTTAATAAAAAAGTCTAATTCAATATTATCTTTGCTAATTGCTGGAGTATATATTATTAAAGTATCTTGTTTATTTCTAAATTCTAATGGGATTTCAGAAATTTTTAAATTATAATGAATAAAAGCCCCACGATTTTGAAGATTGATAGTCAAATCTGTCTTAGTTTTATCATAACCTCCAACAGTTTTACTTTTATCTAAAAAATATAAAGCAAGGGATGACATTCCTATACCTCCAATGCCTATAAAATATATTTTAGTATAGTCTTCTATCATTTTTCTAAAAATAATTTTATTTGTTTTACTATATCTTTAGTAGCATTAGGTTTTGCCAATAATTTTATTGATTCTGAAAGTTTAGCACTAAAATTAGTGTCCTTAATTATTTTATTAAATTCATTAAAAAAGTTTTCATTTAAATCCTTTTCCTTAACCATAACTGCAGCGTTATTTTCTACAATATTTAAAGCATTTTTAGTTTGATGATCCTCTGCAAGATTAGGCGAAGGAATAAAAAGAACTGGTTTTGCTACAATACATAATTCAGAAATTACGCTAGCGCCCGATCTAGAAATAATAAAATCTGCTGAGCTATATACACTATTCATGTTTTTTATAAATGCAAATACTTTAACATTTTCTGAATTATATTTTTTGTAGATATTGAAATAAAGATTTCCACATTGCCAAATTATCTTTAGTTTATTCTTTTGAAAAAAATGTAAATTTTTAGAAATAAATTCATTTATTTTTCCAGCACCCAAACTTCCTCCTAGAATTAATAATACTTTATTTGGATAACTAGATTTAAAAAAAACTTCAGATTCATTATCATTGTTTTTTAAATCATGAATTTCATTTCTTACAGGATTGCCAGTCAATAAAATTTTATTACTTGGAAAATATTTGTTCATGTTTTTATATGCAACACAAATTAAATCAACAGATTTAGATAATATTTTATTAGTAATTCCTGCATATGAATTCTGTTCTTGAATTAATGTTGGTATACCTAATTTAGAAGCAATAAATAATAATGGGCCACTTGCAAAACCACCTGTACCTATTACAAAATCTGGCTTAAATTTCTTAATAATAAAATAAGATTTTATAAGGCTATGTAATATTTTGAATGGTATTAAGAAATTTGAAAAATGTAATTTTCTTTTAATTCCACTAATCCACAGACCTTCAATCTTATAACCATGTTCGGGAATTTTCTGCATTTCCATTCTATTACTAGATCCAACAAATAATATTTCAAGTGAATTAAAGGTTTTACACAGTTCATCAGCAATAGATAATGCAGGATAAATATGACCGCCTGTACCTCCTCCTGAAATTAAAAATTTATAATTCTTCACCTAAAATATTTAAAGGGTTATTATTATCAATCACATCTATATTATCTTTGCTTACACTAACACTTAAAACTATTCCAAGTGCTAAAAATGTCATCCAAATTGATGTTCCACCAGTACTAATTAATGGCAATGGCTGACCTGTTACAGGGAAAAGCTGTACTGCTACTCCCATATTTATATATGCCTGAAAAATTACTGGTAACCCAACTCCTAAAGCAAGTAACTGACCAAAAACAGTTTTTGATTTATATGAAACTATTATTATTCTGAATAATAGCCATGTATAAAGTAATAATATTCCTATTGCACCTAATGTTCCATACTCTTCAGTAATTATTGCATAAATAAAATCAGATGTACTTTGCGGCAGTAAATTTTTCATAGTACTTTTTCCTGCTCCAACTCCAAAAATAGAACCATTAGCTATTGCTGATTTTGCTCTATCAATTTGATAATTTGATTCTGCCCCATTAGATCCTAAATAATTTTCAATTCGGCTAGTCCAAGTATCAACTCTATTTGGCATTAAGTCCGGATAACTTTTAGACAATAGGATAAAAAACGATAATAAAACAATACCAGAAAATAATATTCCAAATAAATATTTTATTGGATATCTGCCAATAAATATCAAAGTTAGAATCATCAAAAAAATCATAGCTGCAGTTGAAAAATTTGAAGGTAATATCAGAAAAACAACTAATAAGATAGGTGTCCAAAGTGGTAAAATTGAATCTGTAAATTTTATTTCTTTTTCATAATTTTTTGATAAATAAAAAGCTGTATAAACCATTAATATTACAATTGCCATTGAAGAAGGTTGAAAAGACAATCCCACTACAGGTAATTTAATCCATCTACTAGCATTTGCACCCTCAATAACATTTCCCTGTAATGCAGTAAATAATAGTAATACAATTATTACTGGTAATGCAATAATTGATAATCCTTTAAAATATCTATAAGGAATTAAATGAACAGCGTACATAATTAATATTCCTATAAAAACTATAGCAACATGTTTAATCATATTTGAAAAAATAAAACCGTTCCCAAAATTAGAGCTAGCACTGTAGACTGGCAAAAATGAAAAAATAGCTAATAATGAAACTATTGTCCAAATTATTTTATCCCCCTTTATTTTATCTAAAATATTTCTCATTAAAGCTTTCTTACATATTCTTTAAATTGGTTTCCTCTATCCTCATAATTTTCAAACAAATCAAAACTTGAGCAAGCAGGAGAAAGCAATACTGTGTCATTTGGTTTGGCAATTTTATAAGCGTAATTAACCGCTTCAATCATACTTGTAGTTTCTATTATTGAATCTGAAATTGAAGAAAAAGTGTCTATTATTTTTTTATTATCTAAACCTAAACAAATGATAGCTTTCACTTTTTCTCTTACTAATGGAAATAATTCTTCATAGTTATTTCCTTTATCTACTCCCCCAACAATCCATACAGTTGGACTATTCATTGAATCTAGAGCATAATAAACAGCATTTACATTTGTTGCTTTAGAATCATTTATATATTTAACTTTTTGAATTGTAAGTACATGCTCCATTCTATGGTTAATAGACTGAAAGTTGCTTAAGGACTCTTTTATATCTTCATTCGTAATATTTAACAATTGAGCAACTATTGTTGCAGCCATACTGTTTTGTGCATTGTGCTTTCCTTTTATGGATAAACTTTCTAATGATATCATAAATTTATTTTTATTTATTTCTGATTGAATATTATTATTATTTAAATATGTTTGATTGATAAAATCAACTTTTGAAAAAGAAAATGGAATTTTATTTGAGTGTATTTTTCTATTCTTTAATTCTTTTTGTATTGTAGGGTCATCAGCATTGAAAATAAAATAATCTGATTTATCTTGATTTGAAATTATTTTAAATTTTGCATTTATATAATTTTGATAATTATAATTGTATCTCTCTAAATGGTCGTGTGAAATATTAGTTATTACAGCAATTGTTGGTTTAAATTTTGAAATACATTCCAATTGAAAACTGCTTAATTCTAATACTATGTAATCAAAATCTTTTTCTGCAATTAAAAAAGCAAAACTAAATCCTATATTTCCTGCAATACCAACATTAATTCCTGAAGATTTTAAAATATGGTATATCAAACTAGTAGTTGTAGTTTTCCCATTAGATCCAGTTACTCCAATAATTTTTGATTTAGTAAATCTTGAAGCAAATTCAATTTCTGAAATTATCGGAATATTATTTTTATTTATATCATGTATTAAATCTGAATCATTTGAAATTCCAGGACTTATTATAATTTCTGTAGCTTTTAAAACTTTATCTATAGTGTGAATTCCTTCTTCAAAGTCTATATTATTCTCAATCAATATTTTTTTATACTTAGACTGAATTATATTTTTCTCAGATAAAAAAACATTAATCCCTCTTTGATAGGCCAAATAAGCAGCTCCTACTCCACTTTCTCCTCCACCTAATACTATCAAATTTTCTTTCATTTTTTATCTTATTTTCAATGTTATTAATGAAAGAATTGCCAATAAAATTCCTATTATCCAAAACCTTACTGCTATTTTACTTTCATGATATCCTAATTTTTGGAAATGATGATGAATTGGAGACATTAAGAATAATCTTCTACCTTCTCCTGAATTTTTTCTTGTATACTTAAAATAAGCTACTTGAATGATCACTGAAAGAGTTTCAAACAAGAAAATTCCACAAATCAATGGAAGTAATAATTCCTTTCTAACTATTATAGCTATTACAGCTATTATTCCACCAATTGTTAAACTACCCGTATCTCCCATAAATATTTGAGCCGGGAAAGTATTATACCATAAAAACCCTATTAAACCACCAATAAAAGCTGATATAAATATTACAATCTCACTAACTCTTGGAATATACATTACATTTAAATACTCAGAAAAAATTATGTTTCCTGAAACCCATGCAAAAACACCTAAAGTCAATGTAATTATTACAGATGATCCTGCTGCTAAACCATCTATTCCATCAGTTAAATTTGCCCCATTAGAAACTGCGCTTATAATTAATATCACAAAGAATATAAAGACAATAAAGCTATATTTTTCAGATTTTTTACCAATCCATGATATCAAATAAGAATAATCTAATTCGTTATCTTTTAAAAATGGAACTGTCGTTTTCGTCGATTTATATTCAATTCTTTCATTTATACTATCCTTTACATAACGATCTTTAATTGTCACATCAGGATGAAAATATAATACTAGACCTACTATTAGTCCTAATGAAATTTGTCCTATTAATTTAAATTTCCCTTTTAAGCCATCCTTATTTTTATTAAAAATTTTAATATAGTCATCTGCAAATCCAATAATTCCTAACCATATAGTTGTAAATATTAATATTATGATATAGATATTTTTAAAATTTGATAATAAAATGACAGGAATAATTGTTGCAATGATAATAATTAAGCCACCCATAGTTGGTGTGCCTGTTTTTTCTTTTTGCCCTATTAAACCTAAATCTCTAACAGTTTCTCCAATTTGTTTTTTTCTAAGAAAGCTTATTATATTCTTTCCATATTTTATTGAAATCATCAATGAAAAAATAAAAGCTAATGCGGATCTAAATGATATGTATTGAAATAAACTTGCTCCTGGTAGTTGGTATTTTAATTCTAAATATTCAAATAAAAAATATAGCATATCAATTATTATTTATTAAAAATTCTTCTAAAATTTTTTTGTCATCAAAATCAATTTTATTTTTTCCATTAATTTGATATTTTTCATGACCTTTTCCAGCAACTAAAATCACATCATTTCCAGAATTTATTTCACATGCAAACTTTATAGCTTTTTTTCTGTCTACTATAGATGAAACCTTATAAAGATCTTTTTTCTCTACACCTGCCTCCATTTGTTCAATAATTAATTTAGGATCCTCAAATCTTGGATTATCAGATGTAAACACAACTCTATCACTTAATGAAGCTGCAATTTTTCCCATTAAGGGTCTTTTCTCTGCATCTCTATCTCCACCACAACCTAAAACTGTAATTAATAAACTTTTTTGTTTCAAATCATTTAGTGTTTGCAATATATTTTGAATTGAATCTGGACTATGCGCATAATCAACTATTCCAATTTTATTACTTTTATTTTTAGAAATTTTTTCAAATCTACCTTCAACAGTTTTGAAACGACTAACATTATTTAAAATTTCTTCTTCTTTAAAATCAAAATTTTTAGCTAAAGAATAGGTGGCCAAAATATTATATGCATTAAAATTTCCTATTAAGCTAGTCCACACTTCTGAACCATTTATTTTCATCTTCATTCCATCAAAATCTTTTTCAAAAATTTTCAGAGAATAATCAGCGTTAGATTTAAGGGCATATTTATAAATTCTTGCTCTACAATTTTGAACCATATAATTACCATTATTATCATCAATATTTACAATTGCTAAAGAATTAGTGTCAAGGGAATCAAAAAAAAATTTTTTAATATCTCTGTATTCACTAAATGTTTTATGATAATCTAAATGATCATGAGAAAGATTTGTAAAAACTCCTGCTTTAAAATTCAATCCACTAATCCTTTTTTGCTTTATTGCATGTGAAGAAACCTCCATAAAACAAAACTCAACTTTAGATTCTACCATCTCATTTAAAACCTTATTTAAGGTCAAAGGATCTGGTGTTGTATGGCTTGATTCTATTTTTTTATCTCCTATAATAATCTTATTAGTTGAAATTAAACCAACTTTGTAATTAAAGAGGTTAAATAATTGAAACATTAAATTTGAAGTAGTTGTTTTCCCATTTGTTCCTGTTATTCCAATAAGCTTTAATTTTTTTGATGGATTATCATAATAATTAGAACATACTAATGATAATGTTTCTCTTATATCTTTTACTTTTACATATGTAACTCCTTTTTTAATATCTTCTGGAATTTGTTGACATAAAATAACTTTAGCTCCTTTTTTAATAACTTGAGAAATAAATTTATTCCCATCAACATTATTTCCTTTTATAGCTACAAATAAATCATTTTCTAATATTTTTCTTGAATCAAATTCAATCTTATTTATTTTAATACTAGTAGATCCTATAACAGAATTAATATTTACTTTATACAATATGTCTTTTAAAAGCATCATGATAATTCTAGAATTATTTTTTTATTATTTGACTTATTAACTATTCTAAAGTTTTTAATAATTAAACCCTTTCCTTTTTGTTCAACATTAAAGCCCAAGTTTTCTAAAATTGGTAAAACATCATAAAAATTTCTTCCCTTTAAATTGTCAATTTCATTTCTATTGTTAGTAATTTTTAATTGCACTTTATTTAATCTATTATTAATTAAATCTTTTTCAGATATTTTAGATTTTAATT
>MDTC01276542.1_pt1 | contig 24027 bp, 28 predicted proteins | sample 811181 | NCBI WGS metagenome assembly MDTC01 (sample SAMN05326644, study PRJNA326480) | marine metagenome | isolation source: seawater | place: Pacific Ocean: North | collected 2011 | reverse complement strand
TTATTCTCACAAAATATGTAGAACTTGGATAAATTTTCTTTGTTTGTAAATACATCACAAACTTGTTTTTTGTATTCATCAGCACTCAATTTTGATTTCTTCAAATACTCAGCAAGGGCCCTTTGATTCGCTTCAAATTTGGGTTTGTAGAAAAAGTGATTTGCTTTGTTTGTTGGATATATTTTAGACGGTTTCATTTCATGCAAGGTCTTATCTGTTGTTTGTATTGCTTCATCCACAAATAAAAGACCTTTGATTCTTTTTTTTACACGGTCGTTGGCTTGATTCTCTTGTAATTTCAATTCTACCATAAGTGGCAAGTCTTTTGTTTTCAAGATCATAGAGTATTTGATGGGCACTTCTTTGTTTCCAGGCTTTTTTACTATTTCTACGGGGTAAAGATTCTTTCCAATCATAGATCCTATAGACTGTATGGTGTACTCTTCTCTTTCTTTATTGGTTATTTTAAAGTGAAAGGCCCTTGTTTTCTGATTTGTTTCTGGATATTTCAGATCAGTTGGAACAATGTGTTTGTCATAGTATTTATCATCTTTCTTCACCTTGCTGATATAATTGATGTTTACATTTACCTGAAATGATTTCATGCCTTTGCTCACAAGTGGAAACATATCGCTCATCATGGGTTGTTTCAAAACGTAAAAGTTGTAATATTTTTGAAGTAAATAAATGCTCATGCGATGAAAGTATGTTGCGATTGACTCCGCTCCTGACGATTCCTTTAATGTTGCAAGTTCGTTAATTGTTCCATTCACAATTTCATTTGAGTTATTAAAAACTTTAAATAAAAACTGTTTTTTGGTTTCTGTAAAGAATTCCTTTCTAGTGTTAAAAACATATTGAATAAACTTCTCTCGCAATTCATCAATAATCTTCTTTCGCGATTCATCATTGTTCACATCCACTACTTTTACCAAATCTTGAAAAGAAGAACTTCCTTTAGAACTGACCAAGTCCATAGCCATGATCTCTGATGTTCCTGTAGTTGAATTTCTATCTTTCACAAGCTGTTGTTCGTTCAAAGTAAAATCATACTTCTTGTGTTTATCCATGAACTTTTGAATTTCTTCATCCAGTTTTTTGCTTTGTTTTTGGGAAAATTTGATTTCTTTTTCAAATCTACTTATCAAAGCAGGCATTGTTTTGAGCCTCTTATCGTGTGAAAAATCTACGGAATAATTGCTTTTGGACGCTTTTAAAAAGACTATAGATTCAAATGGCTTATTCGTGACATCGTTCTCTTTAAAACCTTTAATATTTCTTTTGGCTTCTTTATACTTGATAAATTTATCCTTGACTTTATTGAAAAGTCCTTCAAATTCCCTGGGTAGATTGTTCATATTTTTCTCGACATCCATTCTGTATACCCAATTGTTGTTTCTCTTATCATTGTGTAATTGTTTGTATACATCTTCATTTTCTACTTTCCCACCAAACACAACAAACAAATGTGATTTCAATGTGTGCTTTTTATGGTACTCTAAGAACTGCAACAAGAGGGTTTCTCTGTATCTTAAAAATTCGTGTTTGAGATCTCCTGATTCATGATCACTGAATTGTACAAAAGAGTCATTTAATATTTTATCTGGGCGAAATCCAAATTCATCATCCTTTGCTAGTATACATTTATCTTTACCATGATCGTCTGCACAGCGTTCTTTGAAATTCGCCAATTCTCTATGTTGTTTCGTATCTTTTTCCGCAATCGCATGTGAATGCATAAGAAGATTCAGTTTTTCTATTATTGTCTCATCAAACATGTACTTGATATTCACAACTTGCTCGGATGATAATATACTGACAGGCGTAACACTCATTATATTATCAGGACATTAAAGTTTGGTACTTTAAATAAAATTCTCTTTATACAACCCCTTGTTTATGTAAAAGTCTTTGTCTTCGCTTTTATTCGCCTTCTTCTGCTTTTCATTGCGCGCCTTTTTCAACAAATGAATCGCATCATTGATTTCTTTTTGTGTGATGGGCTTGTGGTCTTTGTCTTTCACCTTCTCCGTATAATTATGAGGAATGATGCAAAATTTACTGTTGTCATTGAACAAGTAGTCGGCAAAGACAATAAAGACACACGTTAAAATGAGTGCGGTCACAATGTCGCGCGTCCCCATCCACAGAATCGCAAATACCAAGATCTGCCGACCGAGTGTGTATTTGATGTATTCCTCTTGGGACGTACTGAGTTCCAATGTGATATACTTGGATCCAATGTTCAAGGTTAACATGACCATTCCTGTGAAAAACTTGCTACTGTTCAATCGGTATATATGCTCCATGAACACTGCCATAAAAGAGCTTGCTTTTGGTTTTTTTAAAGCCTTTGCTTTCATATAATATATCCAAATAATTAAAATTTAGAAAAAATTTTATCTTTTTATTTTAATAAGTATGAGTCCTTTAGCATTTTATGCTACTCCCATTGATTTTTCTAAAAATGAAAAGGTGGAACAAAAATTAAACGACGCCAAAAAATCCAAATTGAATCTGAACCTTTTGAAGCAAATGAGCCAGCCCAAAGAAGAGGACATGAAAGAGATCCACGAAAACGCGGGGAAAAACATCAAAGAAGAAAACGAGGAAACGCTGGCCGATTTTTATAGCACGGAAATGGACAAAGATCTCAAAACCAAAATCGCCGAAGAAAAGCACAAAAAGGACCTATATCAAAACGAAAATATCAAAACGGATTACCTCATCAGTAACCACATCAATGTGGATCAGGTTCATGGTAAACAAGGAACCATGCCCCAACAAAATGATATATTGCTTTCCAAACTCAATCATATCATTCAAATGTTTGAAGAACAAAAGGATATACGCACCAATCAAAAAAACGAAGAAGTGGTCTTGTATTGCTTCCTAGGCATTTTTGTCATCTATGTGCTTGATTCGTTTGTCTACATCGGCAAATACAAACGGGATTAACCCACTTTTTGAAACACAAGGACACATTCATGAGGGCTCAACGCAATAGTGTCTATCTTTTCTAGGTTATATTCATTTGCAACGTTTTCAATATATTCTTTTTGGTAAAAAAATAATGTATGTATATTCTTACGTTGCTTGTTCCTTTTAGGGGGCTTGATGACTTCACACAGTGATAGACTAGACGATTCCGAAAAGTCCTTGAACTCATGACTATACACGGTTTGAATCCGCAAGCTACTATTTTCGCCAATCTTTAGGAATCCCTTTTTCAAATCTTGTTTTGAGTGATAGCATTGCAAAAACAGATATCCTTTCATCATCAACCATTTGTGGCAGTTATACATGAACGATGGGAAGTTTTGAATGTAATAGAGTTCGTTGTCGATGACCGAAACATGTGTAAAGGTGTTTTCATCAAACACAAACGGATTTTTCTCGTATTCTGGAATACATTGGTACACATTGTCCGGATATTGGTATTTGCATACATTCACAATGGCCTGCGATTGAGATAGCGATGTGGTTTTCATGTTTTTCTTTAGCAATTCGTTGATGTGCCCACGGTGCTTGATTCCAATACACAAGTGATTGTTGTATACGTGATTCAAATACTTTAATAACACCTGACAAAGGCCCAGATAATAGGCTTCTTGATAGAATAAATCGTCATAGTAAAATCCGTAAAAATCGTCATAAATATCCTCGTATTTGGACGCGTCTTTATAATGCGAATTCGTATCTTGTCCTTCAAATGTTTCTATACCATTTCTTGTTTGATAACAAAAAAAGATGTACAATAAAAGCAACGACATTATCAATATTTCATAAAAACTCCACATATCGTTTGTCTCTATAAAATGAGTCTATATTTTTTAGAACCATGGAAATACGATTTACAGGTATATTTTTAGTATTGACATACATATATGTCCCTCATATTAATCAAAGACAAACGGCGGATGTTCAAAAAAACGACCTTTTCAAACTATAAAAAGGGCGATGTCACTAAAAAACTCGTCTTGTCCATGTACTACGGAAAACTAGAGGAATCCTTTTTTTGGACGTGTGAATTGTTATGTACCAATATGATCATTGAATTATGGAATGTATACATGCTTATGATGAGCAAATATATTCATGTATACAACCCTAAATTGCCGTTATACTTGTGTAAAAAGTTCCATGATTTCAAGGCGGCTGCCTCCCGCGAAGGAGACGATTACAAACTACGAAATGATCCCGAAATCCGTAGACTGTTTTGTACCATAACATTGATCTTATGTTACTCCCAGAAATATACCATTTTAGATGACTTGACCTACAAATTTGATTTCAAAATAGAAAATCTCTATGAAAATCTCAAAGCCCCCAATGTGCAATACATTGAGTTTATTTATAAACCATCTGATCCGAAAGAATATACCATTCCATTCAATGAACTCATTTATCATTTGAAAGAAACGCAAAACAAGACGGACATTCATTTTTGGGTCAATTGGATCATTCAATACGATATATTATGCCGAAAGAAGAAGAAAATCGTTTTGTGTCAACAGCGGGACATCTTCATGGACAAAAACGAGAAGTTATCTAAAAACATTATTTGGATCATTTGGGATATCATTATTAAACTATCTAAAAAAACACCTCACGAATCTCTGGTCATGTCTATTTTTGATTTGTTTACCGTTCGTTATGCGGTGTCCTATAACAAGAAACGCATTCACATGATTTATCATTGCATTGAATTATTGTTGTTGAAAGACAAGGTAGATCAAAACATTGAACTCTTTAAAGAACGAGAGTTGCTGGGGTCTTTAGAACAAAATATCCACGTTATTTTTGAACAAATCAAAAAAAACGAAGTGACTCATGAAGAAGAAAAACAAGCACCCAAAGAAACAAAAATGGATTTGTATAAAAATATTTATAATAATTTATAAGTATAGTATAATAGATGATGAAAACCATCAAAGAAGAAGTGAGTGAGGTCTATAAGACCAATAACAACAATTCTTCCTTTAACAAAAACATTTATAATTTCAATAAGAATTTGAACAAGGATATCAACAAGAATTTCAACAATAAGACTTTCAACAAGAATGCCAATAAGAATTTCAATCTCAATAAAAATACCAATAATGTGTCTCTCCCATCTTCACCACCAACGACCTCGTCATCTAATGTTCTATTGTTTGTGTTCATTGCTCTTTTAGGCGTCATTGTGGTTAGTGTCATTGTCTTTAAAGACAAAATCATAGAAATGATCCGATCGTTTTTCGTGGATGAAGAGGCGGAAGAAAAAACGAAAGAAATGGAAAGTAAAATGAGTGAAAAAGAAGAAAAGAATGTGGCATTGGAAGAAGAAGTGAAATCATTGAAGAGTTCCTTAGAAAAAAAGGCCGACAAAGAGACAAAAGCAAAGGAAAATGAAAAAGGAAAAGGAAAAACAAAGGCACAAAAAAAAAAGGAAAATCCCCTGAAGCAACAATATAGCCCGTCACAAATCATGAAAGAAGATGGATATTGTTATATTGGCACGGATGATAACACGCGTCATTGCGTGAGTGCATATGCCGGAGATATATGTACGTCGGGGGACACCTATCGTCGTATTGACGACTGTTTGATGCCGAAATCTGGTGAACCTGGGTGCTTAAATAGATGAAAAAAAGGGAACATCTGGATGATCCCATAATAGAACTTTACCACCATAAATTCCCGAGTTGGTAGATTTCTTTTTCAATAGAAGTTGCGGGGTGCATTGTTGACTATCTTTCAGTGCTCGCAGTCTTGCGTTTGATACCTTCTTATACCTTGTGGACCCCGCAACGGCGCGGGTGAACGTGGACTTTTGAGATTCTTGGAGCTTGTTGTTTGTTTTTAACACCTTGGCCTTTCTTTTCATCTTGTAAAAATAATAGGTTGGATTATTTCCACCAAAAGGAACATTGTTTCCTGTACTCCTACCTGCTGTGAAAGAAATATCCAGAAAAGTGTTCAAAGAAGGATCAAAAAAAGTTTGAACATAAGGCAAATCACCCTTTTCTCTGGTCTTCAAAATACGCAGTCCTTGTAATGCTATGACAGCGGCCGATGGATCCGTCAACCATTCCGTATCTAGTGGATCCAACGTTGGATCATCATTGAAACTTATTTCGGTAGTACACTGCATGCGTGCGTCATCAAATACAATACTAGTAGTCATTGTATACTAGTATTATATTTTATCTACTTTAATCGGAATGACTTCCGAACCCAGGTCTTTTTTCAACTGGTCTTTGTTTTGATAATTACATTGACATGCGTGATCTTCCGGCATGCGATGATTCATGCAAAAGCATTGGTTACAACTTGCGCATTCAAATACGATCAATTGCTTTTTAGAGCAAAACACACATTTCTTTTTTTTCAAAGGGGCCATGAGTATACTTTGTCTATGTATTAAGTATTAAACCAAATCTTTCAATTTTTATGATTCTTTCTCCTTTTTTTCTTCATCGCCATCCTCCTTCTTTTGATTGAGTACTTGACTGAGCCCGTGGTCGGTTTGGGTCGTCACAATGTTTTCGCCTTCAAACATCTCTTTGCGAATGTCTTCCATGGACGCGTTAACCCCAAGATTCTTTTCTGCGGTGCTCATGTTTTCAATGCCCACCAGCTCGCCCTTTTCATTGATCGTTTGAGTGAGTTTGTTGCCATGTTCCTCGGCAGATTTCATGTTTTCATCTATTGCGCTCAGTTTTGCTTCTTTCACGCGCATGTCAAAAGCGGTCTTCGCCTTCTCCTCATTCTTGTGCTTCTCGTGCATGAGTTCGTTGAGTTCCTTTTCTAAATATTCCACTTTCCCCGTCTTGTATGCATCGGGGTGGAAAGGCACCCACACCCCCACCGGCCCCACGTAGACATCATGATTGGGATCCACTTCGCGCAACATTTTACAACGAAGTTCCGCTTCTTGTTGGGTAGGGAATACCCCGCGAACTTTAAGGCCTCGCACAGATGTTTGAAACTTATGCTCACTCGCATAGGATTCTTCCAGTTTTTGTTCATGGACGTCGATGAATTGAGCAAAGTCTTCTTCCACGCTAGTGCGCATGGCTTCCTTTTCGGCTTCCGCAAATTCTTTCATTTCATTCATAATGTCTTCGTTGTTTAGGGAATACTTGAATGCGAGGAAATTAGAATACTTCGTGAGTAATTGCGCCATTTGATTGAAATGGTATTGCTTGGTAAATTCTTGAAACATGAAGCGTTCCTTGTCTTGAATGATCTTCTCTGGGGATACGAAAGAGAGGCATGCGAATTTTTGTTCGGCGATTGGTTTATCTTCATCTAGTAAATCCACCAAGTTTGACATTTTTAATATATTGGTTTTATCAAAACTATTTATATTTTTTTTCTTATTATATATTATAATTTTAAACCCCCACAATGAACGTCAATTTCCAAGAAGTGTTAAAACGCATTATCAAATACTTAGTAGAAGGTCTCATGGTTGCGATCGCTTGCTACGCCATCCCTAAGGCTTCTTTAGACATCTATGAAATCGGTCTTATTGCTTTAACGGCGGCGGCCACCTTCTCTATCTTAGACACCTACGTACCGTCCATGGGTGAAACGGCGCGCACGGGCGCGGGCTTCGGTATTGGCGCGAACCTCGTGCGATTCCCGGGTGGCTTCTAAATTCTTAATCCTTAAGTAAGGCATATCCTATCAATCATTTATAAATAAATATCATAATGGGTGATATTTATTTACGCAAGAGAAAGAGTTTAGAAATGTGATAAAAAAAGAGCAAAAGGATGCAATAGAATATGTGGTAACCGTATACCACATAATGAAGAAATGAAAATGCGTGCTGATGTAAATAAAACCCCACCTTTTGATGTTGCACAGAAATATTCAGGAGCGGGTTTTTGTAATGTGACTCGTGATCTTTTGTCTCAAAGAGAGTATTCAAATGAACAATGTGGTACTGAAAAGACTGCTGAATATCAACATGATACAAAAGCCTCATGTTTGCGAGAGATTCAATGTGTTTTGTAGAAATAATGTAAGCCGCCCCCGAACCCAAATCAAAGCCCATAGAGTGAAGCCGAATGATTTGCCAATGGGGGTGCGTGATGTTGTGTTGTGCAATAATAGCATTTATTTCTTTGGAATAATCCAAGTGGGGGTGACTCACTTTCACGTCATCTTCTAGTATCAATGCGTAATCTATAGGTTGTTTTTGTTGATTTCGTATGTGTTTGTACAACATAATGTGGCTCAAACCACATCCAATCATTTTATCCGTCAAACAGTAGTCAGCAAACGAAGAAAGAGAACCCTCTTTGATGTATTTGTCTTTGTCTACATGACGGCCATCTATTGCTGGAAAACGTTCATAGGAAAGATTTGTTTGGTTTAACTCTTTGATCATGTGTTCATTTCGTTGAATGTCTTTTTCCATGTTGATGTAATAGGTTTTGACGTTCATTCTCATTGATCATAACGAGTAAAATAAAAACTCATAATGTCGGTATAAATTCCCATTCCAACTCTTCACATATTTTCTTCCAAATTTCATCTTGTTCAATCTTCTTTTGTTCCTTTAGCATGGGGAAATGAGGCAAATAACTCTTCTCATTCAATAACTCACATAATTTATACAATGTGTAGTAATAGTTTAGGAAGTTGACACGATCTTGTGGGCAAAATTTCGCATATGGGATTTGAATGTCAATAAACAAATTACACAGTGTTTCCTCTAATTGGGGGTTCATGATAGGGGGCTTAATTCCCAACTTGTCTTTAATGAATGTAATGTGTTCGTAGTATTTGTTGTATCCCAGCTTTTTAAGGATTTCCTTGGTTTTCTTGTTGGTTAAGGTGGACATGTCGATCCTCTCCTTTTTCACTTGTTGTTTGATGGTTTCAATGATGACCACCGGGATGTCCGTGGTCTCTTTGGCTTGAAATTGAGCCAAGATTTCCTTAAAATGGTTGATACGCCGATATGCATAAAAGGAGATTTCTTTAGGGGGTTCTTTGTAGGTGGGTTTGTCATTGTGGATCAAATACTTCATGAACACATGACACTTGTTACAGATTAATATACCGTCACTGGTGGACTGTATCATTTCCCCTTGGTTACATTTTGTGCACAAGTGGTGATTTTCATCGGGGCTCCAATACTCGTTGCTATAAATGTCAAAGTTATTCTTTCTCATGTAGGTTTGGATACATTGATTGTATTCGCTGTGGTTGATTTGCTCATTTTTCCGGGTTTTATCAAAAAATCGGTGAATCAGTGTCTTTGGATTATTGTTGCTTTCAATGTCCTTTTTAATCTCAAAATAGTGGAACAAGTCGTTGTAATTTTCTAGAAAGTAGGCATTCATTTTCGTTTCTAACTTTTTGATTTTTGCCTGATACCCTTTTATTTTCTCCATGTAGAGGGCATGTTTTTCTTCTTCCATGTTTTGATCCATTTTTTCCTGATATTCTTTCACTTTTGCCTGGTACTTTTCAATCAATGCCATTTCTTTTTGCGTGAATTTGTTCATTTTATTAGAAAATAACTGATCCACCGTATGTCTTTCTCGTTGCATATATTTTAATTTATGTCAGTTTTTTATATTTTTAATATGAGATATTAATAATGAATGTGGATTTGCAAAAATACACCCCTAAAGAATGGAGCAAGATGGTTTTTGTTTTAAACGCAATAGATGACGGTTGGTGTGTGAAAAAGAAGGGGGGGTTGTATATATTTACAAAGCGTAAGAGTAAAGAAAAACAAGTGTATGAGGAAAAGTATTTAGAGAAATTCATACAAAAGTATTTTAATTTGAATTAATTTAGGAATTTCAAATTTTTTTTCTTTTAGTAATGTATAAAAAAAAACAATGGGAGGTGGTCTGATGCAACTCGTCGCTTACGGTGCTCAAGATGTATATCTTACGGGCAACCCGCAAATTACGTTCTGGAAGGTGACTTACCGTCGCCACACGAACTTCGCCATGGAATCTATTGAGCAAACTTTCAACGGCCAAGCCGACTTCGGCCGCCGCGTGACCTGCACGGTCTCCCGCAATGGTGACCTTGCTTACCGCACGTACCTTCAAGTAACTCTTCCTGAGATCAACAGTGGCCTGGCTAAGTACGCTCGCTGGTTAGATTTCCCGGGCCACCAACTCATTGAGAACGTGGAAGTGGAAGTGGGTGGTCAACGCATTGAGAAGCAATACGGTGACTGGATGCACATCTGGTGCCAACTCACCATGGACAAGAACCAAGAAGCCGGTTACTACAAGATGGTGGGCAACACCACCCAACTCACTTTCGTGACCGATCCTTCGTTCGCGGATGTGGATGGTCCTTGCGACTCCAACGCCCCTCGCCAAGTGTGCGCTCCTCGTAACGCGCTCCCGGAAACCACTCTTTACGTGCCGCTTCAATTCTGGTTCTGCACCAACCCGGGCCTTGCTCTCCCTCTCATTGCTCTCCAATACCACGAGGTCAAGATCAACCTTGATCTCCGTGCCATTGACGAGTGCCTCTGGGCGGTTGAATCGCTCAGCGCGGCCGGTAAGGCAACGAGTGCTTACGCGACCTCCCTTGTGTCGGCTTCGCTCTACGTGGACTACATCTACCTTGACACGGATGAACGCCGCCGCATGGCCCAAAACCCGCACGAATACCTCATTGAGCAACTCCAATACACGGGTGCGGAATCCGTTGGTTCGTCGGCCAACAAGATCCGCCTTAACTTCAACCACCCGGTCAAGGAACTCGTGTGGGTGGTCCAACCTGACTGCCACGTGGACTACTGCGCCTCGTTAGAGTCGGGCGAGTCCCTCTTCGCTGCCCTTGGTGCTCAACCGTTCAACTACACCGATGCTCTTGACGCCCTCCCGAACTCTATCAAGGCGTTCGGCTCTTCTGATTCGGTTCTCGGAACGGCTGCTTTCATTGACGGTGATGTTTTCGAACAAGATGTTGCGGTCAGTGCTGGCAGCGACAAACAATCGGCTGTGTCGGATGCTGGCACCTTCGTGCTCGCCGAGACCTCGCTTGACATGCACTGCTGGGGCGAGAACCCGGTCGTCACCGCCAAGCTTCAACTCAACGGCCAAGACCGCTTCTCGGAGCGTGAGGGCACCTACTTTGACCAAGTTCAACCTTGGCAACACCACACCCGCGCTCCGGACACCGGCATCAACGTGTACTCGTTCGCCCTCCGCCCGGAAGAGCACCAACCGTCGGGCACCTGCAACATGTCCCGCATTGATAACGCGACCCTCCAACTCGTGCTCTCGAACGCCACCGTGGAATCGGTCAACACCGCCAAGGTTCGCGTCTACGCGCGCAACTACAACGTGCTCCGCATCATGTCGGGCATGGGTGGCCTTGCCTACTCCAACTAAATATAACACACCACTACTTGTGTGTTGATTCATCATATCATTCAAAATCATAAATAAATGAAATACATTCATTTCGTGTATTTCATTTATCCATATTCATCATAATGTATCATCACAAAACCATACTTATTACAGGAGCCAGTTCCGGATTGGGGCGAAACATGGCGCTGAATTATGCGAAACAAGGTGGGACCATCATCAACATTAGTCGTAGTGTGCCCAAAATGACATCACTACAATCACAACTAGAAAGGTTAAACAATCAACCCCATTTGTATTACTCCGCCGATGTGAGTGACTACCAAAAGATCCAGTCCATTCAACAAGAATTGAAAGCACAACACATTTTCCCGGATGTCATTGTGCATAACGCGGCGGGAAATTTCCTCGCTCCTTTTCAAACCTTATCGGAAAACGGATGGAAACGCATCATTGATATCGTGCTGCATGGTGCCTTCAACGTATACCACGTGTTTGGAAAAGAAATGATATCTCAAAAGAAAAAGGGCGTGTTTCTTCATGTCTCCACCACGTATGCGACCACGGGATCCGCGCTTGTCATTCCATCAGCCGTGGCAAAGTCGGGAGTAGACCAATTGATGCGTGGGTTAAGCGTGGAATGGGGGAAACACGACATACGATTGGTGGGGATTGCTCCGGGTCCCATTGAAGGGTCCGGTGGCGCGGACAAACTAGACCCCTTGGGTTTATTCAAATACTACAATCAATACACGAATCCTCGCAAGCGAATGTGTAGTCAAGATGAAATCTCGGAATTAGCCATGTATTTGACGAGTGAAAAGGCGGATTACATCCACGGGGAAATTGTCACCATTGACGGGGGCGAAGTGGTAAAAAACAGTGGGGAATTTAACTTCTTCACAAACATACCTTTTTACGAATCCCTGTTTCAAAAATAAACCTGATATACAAAACAAATCATGAATGATCACTATTACGATATGATTGTCTCCTATTTGCCTCTTCATGAACAACCCATTATACAAAGAAAGCACAGGTATTTATTGGGCATAAAGAAGAAGATGACCTATTTACCTTTGTACGTAAACATAATTCTACATTCAGGGAGCACCTGTTTTCGGTATTGTGTATGTAGAGTTATTGATGAAACTGAAAAGTATGAATATTATCAACGTGTGGTATCGTGTTAAACTTAACGCAAACGAAGCACAAGATGCAACGTGGATTCTTTCTGGATGTTGTAATCCGAAAGGGTGCGCCCATCTTCCAGTTGTTTCCCGGCGAAAATGAGACGCTGTTGGTCGGGCGGAATGCCTTCCTTTTCTTGTATCTTTTGTTTCACGTTCTCAATGGTGTCTCCTGGTTCGACATCCAGTGTAATTGTCTTCCCGGTAAGCGTTTTCACGAAGATTTGCATCTTTATATAAAATAGTCGCATTATATCTTTAACTCAATTTATAATAATATTATACCAATGTATAAAATGCCACGTCGCAAGCCCGCGCCACCACCTAACTCGCCATTCTCTTTCTTATCGCTGTTTGGATTCCACCACGTAACCAATTGCGACAACGACGACGACGATTTTTACTGCTCTTTCATGCGAGTATTTCAACTCTTTATAGTCTTTATCATTCTTGCGGTTATTCTTTATCTTGTCTATGTCTTTGTCTTAATGCCATTGATGATGAACAGCAAGACAAAGAGGGGTTAATCAAACGAATAATCAAATAACAAATGCCGTATTGCTTCACATTCTTCATAATGTATGTAGTATTCGTCCATACATTTTGCCGAATAAATCTTAGAGAGATCATTGCGAACTTTCTTGAAAGTCTGTAGCGACGACTTGGGAACATCGTCAATACTTGGCCCTTTTTTATTCTTTTCTTGTGCCTGTTTGATTTGATCCGAAATGAGTTGGAGCGCCCGAACACTCGCCATATATATACTTTTGAGAAAGGTTTTTAAACAAAAAAATTGAAAACGATTTATTCCTTTACCACACAACCAGAAGCCATCATGAACGCCTATGTCAAAACATGCATCAAAGAAACGGCTGTGTTCTTGATGATCTATGCGTTTTGGTGTCTTGCCCACGGTGTTAGCACAGAACTCTTTCATCAGTACTGTCAACCCAAATCAATGACCGAATACTTGTTCATCCCTTTCTATAACGAGATTCCATATTGCAAGGCACTTATTTGGGTGCAATATAACGCACATAAAACATCACAGCAACTGCTCCTCTCTAGTGTGAGCTGGGCCATGCGTGTGCTCACCAGCCACATGCTTCTTGAGATAAACTATATCAAACACAAGGGAGATTAAATTAAATCGTTTGCCTCATTATAAATATATCTCTTCATAGTGTAATGGATTTTCGTAATCATCATTCAAACAAACGTTTTTTTTTGATGAAGCAAATGAATGACTATAAAAAAAAGGCATCCAAAGAAAACGAAAGAAAGCAAAATGAGGTCAGTCAAAAGGACTTGACATTAGATGAATGGAAAGCATGGAAACAAGACAACGACAGAATGATGGAAGCAAAGGAATCAGATACGAATGAAACATTGACTCAGATCAAATACGAAGAATGGAGACTAGAAGAAGAAAGGAAGGAGAAAGAACGATTAGAAAAGGAGAAAATAGCCCGCGAAATAGAAGCAAAGAAAAAGGCAGAAGAGGCAAAAAGAGAACAAGAAAGAATCAGGATAGAAAAGATGGAGGAAAGGAAGAAAAGAATCGCATTGAAAAGACTAGAAGAGCAAAGGGAAAAAGAAAGGGTTGAAAAAGAACGAGCCCTTATGGATAAAGAAGACAAGGAGACAAAACACAAAATAAGACAAGAAAAAGAAATCATCAGGAAGGAAAAATACGAGGCGCATAAGAGATTGATGGCAAAAAAGAAAGAAGCCATGGAAATAGAGAGAGCAAGGGCAAATCACGAAAGACAACTCATGACAGAGGAAGACAATACTGGAAAGGCGATTGTGAGGAAAGAAAAGGAAAGAATATGGAGAATAAAGAAGGAAGAATGGCGAAAGCAAAAGGCAATAGAACACCGAGAACGGATGAAAAAACAGCACGAACTCATGGTGAAACACAGAGAAGAAAAACGACTGAGAAAGCGCCAAAAGGTGTCGTTTCAATTGAATTCGTTTACAGGATCTGTTCCGAAGCCGGTTGTTCCTGCACCCACAACACCATTGATCCAAGAAATAGAAGAAGATATCGCGGATATCTTTATCAAGAATATTGTTGTTGTCTCCACGCCAGTCATAAAAGATAACCACGACATAGAACATCACATGCGTAGTTTGGGATTCAACGTCAATACCATTTATCATTACCCCAAAGACATAAACAATAAAACCATATACATTTTTTTGTATTTCTATCCAACTATCCGTCATCACCAGTATCCAAAATATTATATCATTTGGCAAATAGAGCAACTATGTGCGACCAATCAAGTGATGAACGCATTGACACAAGAGAAAATAAAAATCATGAATGGCGCCCTCCAAATATACGAAATATCTATGAAGCATTACAACACAATATATAGCGAACAGATCCCAAGGAATAAAATCTACTATTGCCCATTGCCCTTCTATCATGTGGATCAAAACGCGGACATGAATCCAGATGTAGAAAAGGATTTAGATTGTGTATTTATAGGTGCGAACAACGCAAGACGGCATCATATTTTGACTTATTTGCGACAAGAATTGGAGAAACGAAACATCACATTACATGTATATCATGGTATATTTGGAGATGAAAAGATAGATATTCTCAAAAGAGCAAAGTATATTCTCAATATTCATTACTATGACAATGCGAGCTTGGAGACCCATAGAATCAATGAAGCATTGCATTATGATTGCATCACCATTTCTGAAGATGTTGTAGATGAGAGCGATGATTCTACTAAAAATGCTTATGCGAACACAGTTTTATTTAACCCAATCATTGAAGAGGATGATACACATCTGGATATCTATGTGGATTCCATTGAAGCCAATTTGAAAGCAGAGACATACCATGAAAACATGGAATCAATCCATATTCACAAAGAAACATTAAGTGAACATTTTTCAAAACTCATGAAGGAAAATGCGTTTGCTTGCGATAAGCTGATTGATTTGAATTCTAATATTGGAATTGTTATAACAACACATGGAAATAACGGAATTTATGCTAAACAATGTCTAGAATGTTTCATAAGGAATGTCCCCAACGCATTTATTACTTTTTATGTAAACGAATCAAATGATCCCCAAACATTGAATATAGAAAACGACTATCCAAATATTCATTATATCTATAATAAAGATCAGACAAAATCAGGTGGGTTGACTGGTACTTGGAATGAGGGCATTTCTTTATGCGTTCAGAATAATTGTGGCGTGATAATCTTGAGCAATGATGATATTTTTTTCGATAAATCCATTAAATATATCATTCAAGAAGCATTCCTATGTAAAAATACCGAATTGAAATATTTTGGCCCGGTTTCCAATAATCCAGGTCCATCGGAAGCAAACAAAAAGATGCAACATAGTTTACATTCTATACATAAGCCACCATATACATGCATATTTAAAAATAAAAATGTAAATTTGAATGGTTTCTTTATGGTGTTTCCAGTACATGTACTAAAACAAAATATGTATGATAAAAAGCATTATTTTGATCCTAATAAACCATTTGGAGGCAATGAAGTTGAATGGTTCAATAGATTCAAAGAAAAGAATGGAACATCTGTGATTGTCCCAAGAACATTCATATATCATTATAAGCTACAAACATGGAGAAATAAACAACAAAATGATTCCTGTATATATACGATTAATTTTGGAAATTATGAAAAAAATGCTATTCTCCTAAAACAAAACACAGATGTAGATAACATATACTTTACGGATAATCCTAACATGGAGGAACAAAGTCAAATATACAACTGTATAGAAAACAACATCATCTTTTTTTATGTAAACACTGAAAATTATTGTTCAAACAACTGGTGGACTGTTGGAAAACATGTTCAAAGGATGATAAAAACGTGTCCACATGACTACCTTCCATATCATTACAAAAAGTCACTCTACATAGATGGAAATATACACCTGAAAAGGGGTATTTTCAAAACAGATATAGACGATTTTTTGGAAAACCATGACATTATTTGCTTTGATCATCCTGAAACTAATATAAACAATCGCCATTCTGTTGAAGTAGAATGTGCCATAATAAAGAGGTACAAGCTAGACAAAACAGAAAACTTAAATAAAATGTTGGGCATTCATGAAGAAAATGGATTTCTAGACAATGTGGGATTAACGGAAACGTGTATACTTATTCGCAATCATGACAATATCAAAGAGTTTTCAAATGAATGGAGAGAAATGGTACAAATATGTATAAGAGATCAAATGAGTTTTGATTATTTGTTATGGAAACACAGAATAAATCATAACAAAAAACCGATCAGTGAGAGAAATAAATTGATGTATAAAATAAGGCACAAGAATCCAATTAAGAGATCATATTGAAAATATATAAAATTTAAGGTTTTTTGGGTTGTATTAAATATACTCAAATATAAAGAAGTGCATGATGAGTATAGATTGCAATGGCAAAAATTATGAGTGCTATAACCAATTAGAGTTTATAGATGTAGGAGGGAGCAAAGGGGGCAGTTATAAATTTATCAAAAATAAATTTAAATTTGAAAATGGATTGACAATAGATATAGATATAAGAAAAGTCAATGAAAGTTTAAAAAATAATACACCCGCAATAAGACTAGACGCAACTCATATGAACATTTTCAATGATAATGCTTGTAAACTGGTATCTATAATTCACACATTAGAACATTTACCAAACGAAGAAATTATTAAAAATGTTTTGAAGGAATCATGTCGAGTGGCATCCGACACGGTTTATATAAAGGGACCTATGTATTATCAAAACTATTTATCAAAAAAGGGATTCCAATTTTATTGGAGCCATTGGACCGGACATACATGTTTAATAGAACCAGAAACTATCATAAAAATAATGGAAGAATTAGGAAACAATACATATGAACTCAATTTTTTGAACTTAGTTGAAAATAGCAATGATCCATGTATTCATTCTATAAATGGTTTAATCAATAGACATGCTTATGACAAAAAAATAGACCCTCCGAAAATATTTGATGTATGTTTTGAAGAAAGTATATATAAAGAGTTTGAATTGATCTTCAAAGTGTAGTTTATTATTCAAGTTATGTTTTTCTATTCTTTTCTATTCCAATTACACCTATGTCATATAAAGCTCAAAATTTTATTAAATATGCAACAACGAACACAGATAAATCATATTAAATATTATATGTATAAATCATAAAATGGACAATAATTTATCACAAAACATATCCACATTAAACCAAGGATGTACAAGTTCAAGTTTTACGGCACCACATTTGTTTATTAAATACATAATAAAGTATCAAGAACATGATGTATATGAAAGGGAAAAATTCATTGCATCAAAATTGAAAAATTTTGACTGGTACCCGAAACTGCTTTATTCAGATGATATCAATAAGTTTTTTATTTTCAGTAACGTTGGTGTTCCAGTGACATCCATAAACAAACCAGACGACTTGGAACAACAATTTGAAAAAATTCTTCAGGATATGAGGGGTGTCAACGTTCAACATAACGATATAAAGATCGGTGAAATCTTGGTTGATGAAAACAACAAAATTTATTTGTGTGATTTTGGCTGGGGATCTATAAATAACGAGCTAGGCTGTGGTATTGGTTTATGGAATTGTAATAATAAACAAAAACCTGGAGGATATCGTGATGATAATACAAGTTTAAAAAGATTGGAATTAATTTAAAACAATATTCATGTGAACATATTATATGAATATTGTATCAGAACTACATTTATTGATTGACTGGACATGTCATTTTCATTCTTTACACAAAGATATAAATGCCCCCCTCCAACTTGTGACAAGAATCAAAATGAAAAAACTAGATTGCAAAAATGAAATTATTTCAAAATTTTATGACACCCCAGTAAATGATTTCCGTGGTAACACTGATTTTAACATATATATTATTGAAGATATTGATCCCATTTACGAAAACAGAAAAACATCAAAAGGTGTTCGCAAAGTAAATATTCATTTGTTTGATTTAAAGAAATCATTGCGCAAAATTACCGGGGGATGTGCGATACATGCAACTGACAATATCCAAGAAACAAAGGAAAATTTAAAGGTTTTGGGTCTTTATGATGAATATTATAAAGAGAAAACAAGATGTTTTTCGTGAGTTAAATCAACACCCTGAATTGAAATGGATAATTACTCATAATTTTGATACATTTAAAGAGGGAGATGATATAGATTTTTTAACAGATGATTATTTTGGTTTTATGAGAACATTGGATTCTGTTGAAAGTCCAAAAGGAAGCAAAAGGAATAGAGTTTCTGACGGTGGTTCATCTGTTCGCAATTATATCAATGTTGGATCAAAATCAATTCCGATTGATATCAGGTATTTAGGTGATAATTATTTTGACAAAAAACTTCAACAAGATATGTTAGATAAAAGGATAGAACATCCGAACGGCTTTTATATACCAAACAAAGAAATGCATCTATATAGTTTAATTTATCATGCCATCATACATAAACCAATGATATCGCCGACATATTTGAAAGTGTTCAAACAATATGGTTTAAATGAGTTTGAAATGAATAAAAATGATTTGAAAGACAAATTGGACACATGGTTTCAGAAAAATGGGTATTCTTATTGTAAACCAGAACCATCTGTCGGTTATTTTTTATAAATATATCATCACCATAACAAAACAATAAAAACACCTATATTGTTTAAGAAAATCATAACACTCAGGTGAAAATATAAATAAATAACACATCTTCACGAAGTTGAATTGACTTCGCCCCCCGTGCTAACAATGAACACTGAAGCGATCGCTCATTGGTCTCATGACCCCTCATCACATATCAAGTGTGGATCTATGATTGGTGAAGCATCTCCACCCGTTGTTTGAGTTTTCCAATCGCCTGAGCGGGATTGAGTCCTTTGGGACACGTGTTTGTGCAGTTCATGATGGTTTTGCACCGATATAATTTCATCGCGTCATTCACAAAGTCTAGTCGCTCACTCGTATTCTCGTCCCGTGAATCTTCTATCCACCGGAAAGCTTGCATGAGGACTGCTGGCCCCAAATATTGATCCGAGTTCCACCAATAACTCGGACAAGACGTGCTACAACATGCACACAAGATGCATTCATACATGCCGTCCAGTTTCTTGCGGTCTTCTATGCTTTGAATGTTTTCTACTTCCAATGTCTCCTTTTTGTTATGTAACCACGGTTTGATGGACTCATATTGCTTGTAAAAGTTCGTCATGTTTGGAATCAAGTCTTTGATGATGGGCATATGAGGCAACGGGTAAATGACCATCTTTTCTTTCAAAGGTGTCAAACAAGCCAGCGTGTTTTTCCCGTCAATGTTCATGGCGCATGAACCGCAAATACCTTCACGGCATGAGCGCCGAAACCCCAAGGTCCCATCCAAATGATCTTTGATGTAAAACAACGCATCCAATACCATGGGTCCGCATTTGGTATTGTCTATTTGAAACGTCTCCATTTTTGTCCGCATTTTATTGCTTCTATATACGCGTATGGCACTTTGCATCCTATACTATAGTCAATCATATTTTTTATATAGATTTGCTGCATAAATATATCCACCCAAAGCCAAAGCATGGACTTTTGCGTTCATGATTCGCGCACCTTGGTTCCAAAAGGTTGGTTTAATGTAATCATGAATCACGCAACTTACCGACACATAAGAATGAAATCCCATGTTGAAAGCGCAAATGGAATCCATGATGGGTGCCACTGTGAAATCCTTGTAATGACATAATCCTGATGAAATCACAAGAGGAATCAACAGTTTAGATGATTTATGGTAATACTTCAAATAAGTTTTACTGCTATCGGGTTTCAAAAATGTCATGATAATAAGGAAATAATATAGTTATTCTTTTGATTTACTATTTAAATGTTAATTGCTAACTATGTATATATGACGCGTTCTACTTTGTCTCCACACGTGCAAATTTACAAGTTTCCCATCACCGCAACCACGTCTATTTTGAATCGCATCACGGGTCTGGCCTTGAGTGGAATGTTTCTGGCTGGAAGTGCGGTGCCCTATATCTATGACGACATTCATCCCTTGTATCAATCGTTGTCACCTAAAACAAAACAAGGGCTACATGGACTACTTACCTTTCCCATAGTGTATCACACGTTTGGTGGTATTCGCCACTTTCTATGGGACGCATACCCACATCTTCTTACCAACGCAAAAGCCACCAAGAGTTCCTATGTTTTAATTGGTTCAAGTATAGTGACCACCGGAGCCATGCAATGGCTTTTTGAGAGCAATAAAGAATCAAACTCGTAAAAATATATAAATGAATTTCTTCATATAGTATTATTCACAATAACATGAAACGCGTATTACAAAATGTGACTGAACATACTTTTGATGCCTTGGTAATTGGCGCAGGTGGAGCCGGACTACGAGCCACCATGGGTTTAGCCGAAAAGGGATTCAATGTGGCGTGTGTGTCCAAATTGTTTCCTACTCGCTCACATACAGTGGCTGCACAAGGGGGAATCAATGCGTCTTTGGGAAACATAACACGTGATGATTGGAAATGGCATTTTTACGACACCGTGAAAGGAAGCGATTGGTTGGGCGACCAAGACGCCATTCATTACATGTGCAAAGAGGCACCAAACGTGGTGTTAGAATTAGAACAATTTGGATTGCCCTTTTCGCGGACCAAGGAAGGAAAAATTTATCAGCGGGCTTTTGGGGGACAAAGTTTAGATTATGGAAAGGGCGGACAGGCGTATCGCACTGCGTGCGCGGCCGATCGCACGGGACACGCCTTGTTGCACACCCTTTATGGTAAATCGCTCAATTACAAGGCGAACTTCTTCATTGAACATTTTGCCCTTGAATTGTTGATGAATAAAGAAAACAATACTTGTGTGGGATCTTTAGTCTATAACATGGAAGACGGATCCTATCATTTGATTCATGCGAAAAATACGATCATTGCCACCGGTGGATATGGGCGGTGCTATTTCTCGGCCACCAGTGCGCATACATGTACGGGAGATGGAAATGCAATGTGTCTTCGTAAAAACATACCACTACAAGATGCGGAGTTTGTGCAGTTTCACCCCACGGGCGTCTATGGTGCCGGCGTATTGCTCACCGAAGGGTGTCGCGGTGAAGGGGGGTTTCTCTTAAACGGAGAAGGGGAGCGATTCATGGAACGCTATGCCCCGAGCGCCAAAGACCTCGCCAGTCGTGATGTGGTGTCTCGCTCCATGACAAAGGAAATCTTAGAAGGGCGCGGGGCTGGGGAAGACAAGGATCATATTTTGTTGTCTCTTTGTCACTTACCTGATGATCTTTTACAAGAACGGTTGCCCGGTATATCGGAAACCGCCAAGATATTTGCGAATGTGGACGTTACTCAAGAACCCGTCCCTGTCATTCCTACGGTGCACTATAACATGGGCGGTATTCCCACAAATTGGAAAGGTCAAGTATTGGCTCCAACACCAGAGAATGAAAATGAGATCGTCCACGGCCTTTGGGCTGCCGGAGAAGCCGCATGTAGTTCTGTTCATGGAGCAAATCGGCTTGGAGCAAATTCTTTGTTAGACATTGTGGTGTTTGGAAGGGCTTGTGCGGAATCGATCACGACCCATCATGAAAAAGATGAACATATTGAAGACTATGATAAAGACAGCCTACACGAAGACATTGAGACCTATGAAAGCTTTTTAGAAAAAGAAGGATCCATTGGGGTTGGCGAAATGCGCCTTGCTATGCAGAAAATCATGCAAAACAACGCGGGAGTTTTCCGGAACGACGAACGATTGCAAACAGGCGTGCAAGAACTGACCTCCCTGTACAACCAATTTGATCAAGTATATGTGAAAGACAAATCCCGCTTGTTTAACACCGAATATGTGGAGTTATTAGAACTAAAAAATCTATTGGACAACGCAATGGTCACGATGTATAGTGCGAATTATCGGAAAGAAAGTCGGGGAGCTCATTCGCACGAAGATTACCCGGAACGAGATGATGAAAATTGGCTAGTACATAGTTTAGGATATTTAACACCAAATGATGTGGAGATGAAAACACGAAGTGTCATACAAAGTACTTTAGATCAAGAAGAAATAGAACCTATTCCTCTCGCAAAGCGGGTTTACTGATCATGCTCATTTCATTATTATATTGGTGTTTTATCTTTGTGTAAATTCGGCTGTAAACATCACGCAACGTGTCCCGCGATGTGCCGCGCTCTTTTGCGATTTGTTGAAACGTTTTTCCATACCGATACTTTTGATAAAGTAAATTCTTCTCCCAGTCATGCAGGCTATAACCCTCTAATACCGATTTAAATTCTTCTTCGGAAGCAATAAACTGATACAATTGTTCATCATAGGATATCATTTCCTTTCTTTTATATAGCGTTTTAATGTAATCATCCATGTACTTCCGTACCCACCATCCACTATAGGTGGATAGTTTAAATCCAAGAGACGCGTTGTATTTGGAACAGGCTTTCATGAAACCACAGTACCCTTCTTGAATGAGTTCTTCTTTTTCATTTTTACGTAACTGATTCTTTCGTACATAGCTCTGGGCAAAATAAGGCACCAATTTATAGTTTTCGCGCGCCAACTGGCGGGTGTAATGAGGTGAGTTCAGGGCATGACAATAGTCTACACAGAAAATGTGGTGAAAGAGAACGATGGTGACAAAGAAACGCATGATCCTTCTGTATATTCTTGATAAAATGAATGGACAACCGAAAGAAATTCAATTTTTTATCTCCCCCTTTTACAAAGAATCATGAGTTACTTGTCTTCCTTTTTGTCTTTTGTTCTTGCGTTTAGCACCACGCTTTTCATCGTTACTTATCTTTTAAAACTACCGCATTTGATCACAGGTCAATCCGCATTGATTGATGAATATTATTTGAAACACTTTTCCACCAGCGTGCCAATAGATTTCCTCCTTGTCTTCATTTACTTTCAAATCGGTATGTTTGTCATCCACCAACTTCGTGTCACCACTCAACTAGCAAAAATAGGCATGCTTGCGTTGACGACATTTGTCTTGACGGGCGGATTTTGTCTCTATTACCAATCAAAGCCCATGACTTCTTCCTTTTTCTCTCGCTGGTTTCACAAGGCCGGCTACTATTCCGTGATCTACGACATTCTTTTGCTGGTATCCACGTTTTTGATTTACGATTATATGCAAAAGCGCGTGTAAAATAGATTTAAAAAAAAGTGCGTATTATTAGAATAAAATGACGTCATTGCGTTCGTTTCGTCGCTTTATTCAACAACATACGCAAGACCGCGCCCTGTTGGGTGTTCCCCCTCTTCCCTTAGAACTGCCCCAAGTTCAGGAACTTTGTTCTATTTTAGAAAGAAATGAATATGATACAAAGGATCATGCGTTCCTACATCATCATTTGAGTGAACGCATCATACC
>MDTC01177091.1_pt1 | contig 24032 bp, 34 predicted proteins | sample 811181 | NCBI WGS metagenome assembly MDTC01 (sample SAMN05326644, study PRJNA326480) | marine metagenome | isolation source: seawater | place: Pacific Ocean: North | collected 2011 | reverse complement strand
CACAACCGCCATCATCTTTGGCGGCACTACTTAACCCATATCGAATGTTAAGATTTGGTTCTACTCCATATAATTCAGTTATTATGTCTGGGATTTCATAATGTCAGTAGGTAGAATGCGTCACAGATTGCAACTACAGAGCAAAACTGTAACTGCAGATGGAGGTGGTTCTGATGGGCTTACTTCGTATAAGACTTTTGCAACTGTTTATGGCTCTATTGTAGCAAAATCTGGTGGTGAAAGGCTATTCGGTGAACAGCTTCAAGAGCCAATCACCCATATCATCACGTTAAGATTTCGCAATGATTTCACTTTTAAAAACCGCATTCTTTATAGTTATAAAAACAATGGTGTAGCTTCAACGCGAGCTTTTAACATTCAAAGAGTTGTGAATGTAGGAAGCCGAGACAGGTATCTTGAAGTGATGTGCATTGAGGGGGTAGCTACATGAGTGCAATTAAAACCAAAGTTGTAAGAAAAAACAAAACAGATAAAGCGCTCAAGCAGTACAAGACCCAAATTGAACAAATTATTGCGATTGGCGGGCAAATGGTTCGCAATGAAGCGGTAAAATCAATTCAACAAAGCTCTGGTGGGGGTAGAGTATACACAAGAGGCGGAACTACACACGTTGCTTCTCCACCTAATTCTCCTCCAAATACAGACACAGGGTTTTTGGCTAGTAATGTTTTTTTATCTATAGATGCTGACAAGATGGGGTGTTCGGTTGAAAGTCGCGCTGATTATTCTGAACACCTAGAATTTGGAACAAGCAAAATGAAAGCACGTCCATTCCTTCAACCCGCACTTGAGGGAAACAAAAAGAAAATAAACAAACTTTTCAATAGATTGAAGGCTAATCTTTAATGGCATTACATTCTTGGGAACTGCAAAAATCAATATTTTCCACACTTAATGGAAATACAACAGGTATGGACGGGGCAAATGTTCCTGTTTTTGATGATGTTCCTGAAGGAACTTTATATCCATATGTAGTTCTTGGCGAAGAAACAGCCGTAAATAATGGAACTAAAAATCTTGATGGGGTTGAGCATACTTTAACCATTCATGCTTGGTCACAATACAGGGGTAGACGCGAGATCAAAGAGATCATGCAAAGCGTCTATGAAAACCTGCATAATACTGCTATAAGTGTTACAGGTGCATCGCTAGTGAGTATTAGACAGGAGTTTAATACAACACTGGCGGAACAAGACGGAATAACACGGCATGGAGTAATGAGATTTCGCGCTGTAGTGTTTGATAACTAAGGAGTAAAAATCATGGCGGCTCAAAAAGGTTCAGCCCTACTATTAAAAATTGGCGCAGACGCTACTGCCGCCGCAAGTTCAGATACATATACAACAGTGGGTGGATTGCGCTCTACTGGTATCACATTAAATGATGAATCGGTTGATGTAACAACCAAAGACAGTGCAGGAGTTCGTGAGCTCTTGGCAAATGGTGGAGTGCAAACGTGTTCTATCTCTGGCTCTGGTGTATTTACAGACGCGGCTTCAGAAACAACGCTAAAAAATGCTTTTGGCGGTGCAAACTTTGCGAATTTTGAAGTTGTTATACCTGATTTCGGTACATACAAAGGAAAATTCATGGTTTCATCACTAGAATATACTGGTGAATACAATGGTGAGGCAACATATTCTGTATCTTTAGAGAGTACTGGCGCGTTCACCTTCACAAGCGCTTAATAAGGAGTATCTGATGGCTTGGAACAATATTACTGTAAGCGTTGCAGATGATGAATTTCCTAGTCATTGTAACGGCGATTTATTTAGCATCCCTTTCTCCTCCGGTCTTAAAGTTGGCGACAGCTTTCAGGCTGGTGGGAAAGAACACAAGGTCACGTCAATAGACAATATAGCAGGGCGTGATGAAACAATATTAGTTAATACAATAGAGGTTGTAAAAAATGACAAATCCAAAAAGAGGCGAATGCCTGATAAATCTAGCGGGGACTGATTACAACACAAAGCTCAACTTAGACAGCATCATGAGAATTGAGCAGTCTTGCCAAAAGAGTTTTTTGAAAATTGCTCAAGACCTTTCAGAAGCCGAATTCCAAACACAACACATTATCTTTATATTGCAAACGGCGATTAAAGGTGGCGGAAACGAAATAAAAGATAAAGCTATGAAGAATTTAATTTGGGAAGCTGGAATTACAGAGGCAATACAAGCTGTTGGAGTTATTCTAACAAGTTGCCTTGTTACTGAGGAAAATGAAGAGGGAAACGAAGAAGCGGTGGCGTAGCCTTAGATGTTTTGCCTTGGGATAATTGGATGCAATTGTGCTTAGGTAAAATGGGAATGACAACAAGCGGGTTTTGGGACTTGAGCTTGTATGAATTAACCCAAGCAATCGAAGGGTTTAACGAATTTCATTCTGGGGGAAACCCAAAGCCGCTCCACCGAGGCGAATTGGAAGATATGATGGAAAGGTATCCTGACTAATGGCAAGTACAAATACTGTTGATACTCTCAACGTCAGGATTGATGCGGATCTAAGACCCCTTAAACGGGCGTTGCGAAGTACTCAAAGAAGCGTACAACAAACTTCTGATAAAATGAAGAAGTCTTTTAGGGGCATAGGCGCAAGTGTCACTGCTCTTGGTAAGAAAATGGGTGGGCTTAAAGGTATCATTGGGGGTGCTGTTATAGGCACGCTTGGCGTTGCAATTGGCGCAATTGGTAAAACAGCCGCTACGTTCCAAGACCTTCAGCAAACACTTGATACTGTGTTCGGCGGGATGGAAGAGGGTCAAGCCGCTATGGACTTCATAAAGCAGTTCGCTCAAACCACACCCTTTGATATTCAGACCCTATCCAAAGCCTTTATTCAGTTAAAGGGTGCGGGAATACAGCCAACAGTGGAATTGCTGAATACATTTGGTGATGCGGCTTCTGCAACTACAAATAAAGTTCAGGCATTTGAGACAATGGTTCGTATCGCTACAAGAGCGGTTGGCGGCGGCTTGGGTCTTGAAGAGCTTGAACAGCTTGTATCAGCTGGTATCCCTGTCTACCAAATTTTGCAAGATGAGCTTGGTGTAACTCGCGGTGAAATATCTGAGTTAGGTCAATCTGCTGAAGGCGCTACATCAATTATGGATGCCCTGCAGAGAGGTCTAAATAAAGAATTTGGCGGCGGTATGGAGCGTTCCGCAAATAATCTTTCAACAGCCTTTAGTAATATGAAGATAGCGGCGACTGATATACTGGTAGCCCTTGGCGAAGGTGTAGGCGGAACAGGCCTTACGGGAGCTTTAACTTTCGCTTCAAACACGTTTTCTCAATTATTTGTTATTATTAAGCCATTAGCACACGTAATTGGTTCTGTTCTTGGTGTAGCCATAAGAGCAATAATAGCTCCGATAAGATTGGTTACAGAAGGTATTCTGATGCTAGGAAGAGGCATGGCGAAAATGCTTCAATTCGCCGCCAATGCAATGCCTAAAAAGTTTGCTCACATTAAGGAAGCGGCTGACAACCTTTCGGTTTCTTTGGCAGACCTAGAGGAAAGAATGGCTGGAACCGGTAAAGAGGCAAAAGCCGCAGGGGGTGCAAGTACTGAATTTACGGCGGCGTTAGATGCACAAGCATTAGCGGCTAAAAGAGCTAGGGCAGAACTCGCTGGCTACTCTAAAGAAGAAATAGCGGCATTAGAACAGGCAAAACTCTTTGATGATATGTCATTTGGTATGGGCTTTAGTGGAACTCCATTAGATTTAGTACCGGACGTTACACAATTGTTGCAAGCTGTAGCTTCAACCCAGCTATATCGTGATCAACTGCAATTCTTAGAAGATGAAAAAAATGCTAATGCTGAAGCTGATCAGGCGAGATTAGAAAAATCTCTTAAAGACTCACAATTAATAAAAGACACTATTGCAGAAATAGAACGCGAAACAAAAGCAAAGTTTCAAGAAATTAGTACATCAATATCAGCCCCATTAGCTGATGCTCTTGTTGAGGGTAAAAGCATACTTGGCGCACTATCGGATGTGTTCAAAGGGTTCGTCAAGACAATGCTTACCAAGGCAATTGAGCTTATGTTTGTGAACGCTATCTTAAATAGCATATTCGGTCTTACAGGAGGTTCTGCCCTTCCTACTATTCCAATTCCAGGACGTGCTAGTGGCGGCAGTGTAAGCGGTGGACAGCCTTATCTAGTAGGGGAACGTGGTCCAGAATTGTTTGTCCCTTCCGGTTCAGGAACTATTAAGAACAACAGCGACACTAGCAGTATGGGCGGCGGCAGGGGAACTGTCATTAACCAAGTAATTAATGTAAGTGCAGGGGTTTCACAAACTGTACGGGATGAAATGAACAGCCTATTGCCGCGAATTAAACAAGAAACCATGATGAGTATTGCCGATGCAAAAAGGCGTGGCGGTGCTTTTGGAGCCGCAATGGGGTAAATAAATGACACTTATAACTATGCCAACAAGTCCAGCCTTTGTAACTTCTGATTGGGGAATAACTCGCTCCGTAGCATTGTCTGAAAGCCCATTTACAGGAGCAACACAGGTTCATAAGTACGCAAAGGCCAAATGGTCAGCTACGCTTACTTTACCGCCTATGAAGCGAGATCAGGCGCGTCAATGGCAAGCTTTTTTTATGCAGTGTGAAGGTAGGGCAAATACCTTTCTTCTGGGAGACCCTGACGGAAAAGCAATTACAGGTGGCATTCCTCCGAGCTCTATAAGTGTAGCCGCCGCCGCCGCAATTGGGGATACATCTGTAAACCTTACACTTGGTTCAGGTAAAAAAATAAGCCAAGGAAGTTATTTGCAGTTTTCTACAGGCGCAAATTCAAGATTACATATGGTTGTTGATGATAACACAGGAGACGGAATTGTAACAATTCAGCCGCCCCTAAAGACTGCAATTACAACATCTACTGCGGTTGTTTTTGTTTCTCCTCAAGGTGTTTTCAGAATGGACAGCAATGATATGCGATGGACAGCTGACCAACTAAGTAACTATGGCATTACTTTTACTTGTAGTGAGGCTTTATGAGCAGAGATATTCCATCCTCACTATTGACTGCTCTGGCAGGTTCAGAGATTGAGCCATTTTATGCTTGCGAGTTTATGTTTGATACACAAACTGTAACAGACATTAATGGCAACCCATTTGAAGTAGCTCCTATGCGTCTTTGGACGGGTGTGGGTAATAGAGTAATTGAAGTTCAAGGTGCAAATCAGACCTTTGTTGGCACTGGACAGCTATTAAATATTGGCGGCTTGGATGAGGTGAATGATTTATCCGCAAAATCTTTATCAATAAGTTTATCAGGTATATACTCGGAAACATTATCTATAGCATTGCAAGAGCCATATCAACGCCGCCCTTTCAATTTGTACTTTGGAGAAGAAAGCGTCAGCAATGTTGTTCAAGTATTCTCTGGAAAAATGAATAAAATGACTATTCAGGATAGCGGTGAGACCAGTACTATACAGATGTCAGTCGAAAGCAATTTGTTGGAACTTGAGAGATCAAGTGGATGGCGCTATACTGAAGAAAACCACAAATCAAGATATCCAGAGGATACTTTCTTCTCATATGTTCAAGCAATACAGGATAAAACAGTACAATGGGGCAGAGGTTAGCATTAAATTCATATCTATCTAATTATCCTGATGATGCGTTCCAGTGGGGAGTGAATGATTGCTTTACCTTCACGAATGGAGCTTTTCATGCTATGTATGGCGCTGGATATGCTGATGATTGGATTGGACGCTACATGAATAAAAATTCCCCTAAAAGCCGTAAATCAATGCTTAAAGAATTTTCCCACACCACGTTATTTGATGGGCTAGCAAGCAAATTAAGAAGAACAGATCAACCGATTTTCGGTAGCCTTGTAACTACAAGCAAATGTAAGCATTGGGTTACTGGGTGTTCACTCGGTATTTCTGTGGGCTCTAGGGCAGTTTTTTTATCAGAAAGTGGCTTATTAAAAGTTAATGTTGAAGATGTAGAAAGTTCTTGGGTTCTGAAATGAAGAATAACACACCATTCAATGTATTGAAGCACATGAACCAGTGGGAGGTAGCCCCCAAAGACCCAGCAACAGTAGCCGCTGTAGGTAACTTTGTTCTTGGAGCTATAGGGATTACAGGAGCTTCTGCGGCTACAGCAACTATTGTAGGCTATGTAACAATAGCGGTAGTTAGCTCTGCTTTAACAGCCGCCGCTGTCTTATCTCAATTGCCAGATATACAACAAGGCGGAGCAAACAATTCAGGAACATTGCTTCAAAATAATAAGAACCCCCTATCAACTTCTAACTTTATATATGGTGAAGTTCGCAAGGGCGGTACGGTTACTTACTTAGAAGTAACAGGTGGCGGTAATAAAATACTACATCAAGTAATAGCGCTCGCACACCACGAAGTTCAGGAAATAGGCGACATATATTTTAATGATGAAATTGTAGAAATGAATAATGAAGATGTGACCAGCGCGCCATACAACGGGTTCGTAAAAGTTTACAAACATCTAGGAAACCAAACAAGCGCGTCTGACACATTCGCCAATTCAAGTGCTACACTTGCTAGCACCTTACACGCAGAGACATTGGTAGGCAGTGATTTCATCGGCAAGGGTGTAGCTTATATTTATGCGCGCTACACTTACGATAAAGATGCTTTTAATAATGGACTTCCAAATCTTACTGCACAGGTAAAAGGAAAGAAGGTCGTAAAAACAGTAAACGGAGTGGCTCAGACTGCGGCTTACAGTAATAACGCGGCTTGGTGCATTAAAGACTACTTACAGTCAAGTTATGGGCTTGGTGATGATGCAATCAATTATGCTACATTTGAAGCCGCCGCCGCTATATGTGACGACACAACAATACTTTCTGACGGAACACCTCAGTTTACAATGAATGGAATTGTAACAGGTAGTGACAGCCATGGAAGCATCTTGGAAAAGATGATGACAACTTGTGGGGGTACTTTGTTTTGGGGCGCGGGTTCTTGGAGAATTTACGCCGGTGATTTCGTAGCTCCCACAAAGACATTAACATTAGACGATTTTAGAAGTGCTATAAGTTTAGATACAAAATCTTCTATGCGAGATAATTTTAACGCTATTAGGGGTACTTTTGTAGACGCGGGTAATGATTTTATAAGTGCGGATTATCCACAAATAAATTCCCAAACATTTCTTAATGAAGATAATGGTGTTGAAACAGTTTTAGACCTTAATCTTCCATTTACAACCAATGCGCTAGCCGCTCAACGTATTGCCAAGCAGTTACTTTATAGAAGCCGTGAGCAATTAACTATGAGTGCAGATTTTGGAATGAATGCATTTGATGTTGAAGTTGGTGATTTTATAAAAATAAGAAATGAGCGTTACGGATGGGCTTATGGCGACGAAAAGATTTTTGAAGTTAGTGGGTGGAGACTACAACCTGACCCTAAAGGATTGGATTTGCGGGTAAATTTAACCCTTAGAGAAAGTAGTGAAGCCGCATTTGGGTTTACGGAAGCTGATGAGAAAGCAATAGTTTCAAATAACACTACCCTTTTAAAGTATTATGATGTGCCAAGCATCGGTGTGAATGTTTCTCAAGAGTATCGTGAAGTTAATGAGAATGTTGTAAATGTTTTAGTCGTTACTGTCGTCAGCTCTGATATTGAGCGTGTAGAGAGTGTTATTTTAAAATACAAAAAGACTTCAGACACAGAATTTAAATCGGTTGGTCAGGCTATTTTGATTAATGAAGGTAGTGACGCTGGTAGGTTTGAAATAGTTGGAATTAAAGCGCCTCAAATTTCTGAACAAGCTATAAATTATACTGTATCAGTCACACCAGTAAATGCCGTTGGGTTTAGAGGAAGCACTGTAACTACAACTTATAACCTTACAGCCGATACTGTACCACCTTCTGTACCAGCTTCGTTAAGCCATTTGTTGTCAGGTGGCACAATATTTTTTGAATGGCCGGCGGTTGATGATTTAGATTTATCTCACTATAAATTATATTATTCATCAAATAGCAGTGCAAATTTTACTGATAGTTCTGTTTCGTTAAAAATATCAAAAATAGCCAGACCAGCGACATCAATTAGTTTTGCCGCCCTTGCTGGTAAATTCTTTATTACATCGGTAGACAAAACGGGAAATGAAAGCACCACTGCAACAAGTACAGTCGTGCTTGCAAGTGAATTACCTCAACTTGGGAATACAACTACACAATCTGAAGAAACTGCATTTAGTGGCGCAAAGTCTAATGTCACGGCTTCTGGTGGGTCATTAACACTGACCAGTTTCTCATCCTCTGGAGCAACTGGCACATATGACTTTGATCATAATGGAGACAGTTACATAGATGTTGGAACGTCAAGAACAGTTAGGCTTTCTTCGGCTGTAGTAGTTGCCCGTAAGCATTCAGATGCTGTAGGAGGAGAGATTAATTGGGATGATATACCTCAAAACTGGGACACTTGGCCTAATAACTTTGACACTTGGACAGATGAAAATGCCGAATTCCATGATTTTACTGTATTAGTCCAAGCAAGGTCAGCGGCAACATCTGCTGGGTTAAGTAGCGCAAGTTTTATAGATGCAAGCGGAGAAATTGTTGGTAGATTTATAGAATTTAGAGCAATATTATCAAATTCAAACCCAAAGATTACACCTAATATAACAGCACTAAGTGCAACAGTGGAGTATTAATATGTCACAACATGATTTTGTAATTGCTAATCAAACCGCAAATTCAGCAAGGCTTGATATAAATGCTGGCCTACAGGCGTTAGCATCAAATAATAGTGGAAATAGCGCACCTTCCACAACTTACGCTAATATGTGGTGGTACGAAACAGACAGTAACCTTTTAAAAATACGCAATGAGAATGATAGTGCATGGATTAACGTAGCCTACGTTGATCAGAGTAACAGCGTATATGCAGTATTAGATGATACCAAACTTGTTAATACATCTGGAGCCCAAACTGGACTTCTTGGTGGACAGCTACAAAGCGCTTGGAACGCTGGCACAGGAACAACTGAGAGTTTAGTATCTCCAGTTCAAGTTAAATCTGCTATTACTACCAACTTACCTACACCCAAAGCAGTTGCTGAAGCTTACGTAACATACTCAGGGTCTACTCCAACACAAGCAGATGGGTACGGTTTTTCTAATGTATCATCGCCCTCCACAGGGATAACTTCTTTTGTCTTTAGTACAGCACAGACTGATACAAACTATATTATTGACTCTCACTTTCAGGGTGGAATTGGCTCTGGAGATATGCGCTACTCTTGGTGGGTGTATGCGAAATCTACTACAGGCTTTAGTGTACGCTATAGGTTTGTGACTTTAGTAGACGGCAACTTAGACATATGGGCAATGGCGAGGCGACTTACATAATGTCTCAAAATTACATCGCATGAGGTAAATAAAATCCTAACTAGCATAAATTTTGAATATCGTGTATTGTGGCCATGCATATGCAATGTTTTATAGGAGGCCACAATGGCAACACTCGGAGATCGCGTCTTTGATGCAGGACTTTCTGCACTAGACACAGAAGCAAACAAAGTTCTGGTTACTTCTCAAGAAGCAACTACTTTTACTGAGGCGAATGCAACTTATGCCTTGGGCAACTCAACAAGCCTTTCAATAGCCGCACCATCTGATCGTACTGGCGGTGGTAGAAAAGTTACTGTAGCCGCAATTTCTGATGGTTCAATTACTGGAACTGGTACAGCTACACACTACGCAATTGTGGACACAACAAACTCACGTTTGTTAGCAACAGCGGCTTTAACGGCTTCTCAGGCTGTAACAAACGGCAACACATTTACTTTGGCTTCATTTGATATTGGTATCCCTGACCCAGCGTAAGATTAATTAGGAGTTTTGCATATTAATTAGGAGTTTTGCCTATGGCGCTTGTCATAAAAGATCGCGTAAAAGAAAGTTCAACGACAACTGGAACTGGCACTTACACATTGGAAGGGGCAGAGGCAGGATTTCAAACCTTCTCAGCTATTGGGGATGGTAATACAACATATTATGCCGCTACTGACGGAACATATTGGGAAGTTGGTATCGGCACATATACTGCATCTGGCACAACTCTTGCTAGAACTACTATTTTATCATCATCGAATAGTAATAATGCAGTAAGCTGGACTGCTGGTGAAAAATTAATATTTGTAACTCAGCCTTCCTCTAAAGCGTCTTTCTTAGATGCAAGCGGTAATTTAAATTTATCTGGCGGTACAGTAGACGGACGTAATGTAGCGGCTGATGGGGTTACAGCAGACAATGCTTTACCTAAAGCTGGCGGTGCTATGACAGGGGCTATCACAACTAACAGCACCTTTGATGGTAGAGATGTTGCAACAGATGGTACTAAGCTAGATTTAGTTTCTGTTACGCAAGCTGTTGACCTTGATCAAATGGAAACTGATATAGCGGCTCTTGCTAATGGTATGGTATATAAGGGCGATTGGGATGCATCATCTGGTAGTTTTCCATCGGGCGCGCAAACAGGCTGGTTTTATTATGTTTCTGTAGCTGGCACTGTAAATAGCGTTGCTTTCCATGTTGGGGATAACATTGTTGCAACTACAGACAATGCATCTACTAGCGTTTATGCTAATAACTGGTCTAAGCATGATAATACAGATGCAGTACAATCAGTTGTTGGATTAATTGGCTCTATTACTAAAAGCGAATTATTAACTGCAATAAATGTAGAAGATGGCGCAGATGTTACGGATAATGCTAATGTCACAGGTGTCCTTACAGCCCTCACAACAGAAACTACTATAGCATCAACAGATTTAATCCCAGTTTATGATGGAAGCGCTAGTACATGGCGCAAAGCAACCATTACAAGCGCCGCCCTTCAAGGAACTAAGGGGCAAAAAGGCGAAGTAGGAAGCACTGGTAGCACTGGTAGCAATGGTTCAAAAGGACAAAAAGGTGCAGTAGGTGACACGGGTGATACAGGAGGCGTAGGTGCTAAAGGTCAAAAAGGTGAAGTCGGAAACACTGGTAGCACTGGGGCAACGGGCTCACAAGGAGACCAAGGGGTAAAAGGCCAAAAGGGTGAAATTGGAAATCAGGGTGTCGCGGGTGATAAAGGTCAAAAGGGACAAACTGGTTTAACTGGCGCGACGGGTGCTACAGGTTCAACTGGATTAACTGGAACAACAGGTTCTAAAGGGCAAAAAGGCGAAGTCGGAACTACTGGCAATACAGGCGCTAAAGGTCAAAAGGGTGAAGTCGGCGCTACAGGCAGTGTGGGGGCTAAAGGCCAAAAAGGTGAGGTCGGGGCAACCGGAGGGACAGGTTCAAAAGGCCAAAAAGGTGAGGTTGGAACTACTGGAGGGACAGGTTCAACTGGTGCTAAAGGCCAAAAGGGCGAAGTTGGGGCAACTGGTTCAACTGGCTCACAAGGAAGCACAGGGAATACAGGTTCTACTGGCGCAAAGGGGCAAAAAGGGGAAACTGGCTCTACAGGTTCTGGTGGTGCGACAGGCTCTAAAGGTCAAAAAGGTGAAGTTGGCGCAACGGGTAGTGGCGGCTCTACTGGAGCTAAAGGTCAAAAGGGTGAGGTTGGCTCAACTGGCTCTACAGGCGGAACTGGCGCTAAAGGTCAGAAGGGCGAAGTTGGAGTTACTGGTTCTACAGGTTCTAAAGGCCAAAAAGGTCAGACAGGCAACACTGGTTCTACAGGTGGTACAGGTTCTAAAGGTCAAAAAGGCGAAGTTGGCGCGACAGGAAATACAGGTTCAACAGGCTCAACAGGTAGCACTGGAGCAAAGGGACAAAAGGGACAAACAGGAAATACAGGCGCAACGGGTTCAACTGGTGGAACAGGAAGCACCGGCGCTAAAGGCCAGAAGGGACAAACTGGTTCTACGGGTGGAACTGGTGGAACTGGTCAAAAGGGTCAAAAGGGTCAAAAAGGACAGCAGGGCGCTACAGGTGGAACTGGGTCAACAGGCGGAACTGGTTCTAAGGGGCAAAAAGGTGAACTTGGCAATACAGGATCAAGCGGTAATCCTTTCGGTGGTGGTACATTTACAGGTGCTGTAACACTTAATAGCACAATAAGATTAGCTAACTTGAGTAGTGCGCCTTCTGGTGCAAACGGAATGATGTACTACAATACTACTGAAGGTTCTAGCTATAGGTACGATAACGGTGCTTGGTGGCAAATGAATAGAGCGCAAACTTTAGATATAGACCTTATACTTGTAGCTGGCGGCGGTGGCGGCGGTGTTCACATTGGTTCTGGCGCGGGTGCTGGCGGTGCTGTCAGATCCTCCCAAACTGTTGAAAAGGATGTTGCCTTAACAATATCAATAGGTGCTGGTGGTACAAGTCAAGGTAATGGCAATGATAGTACAATTAGTATCAGTGCAGTACCTACAGCAGTAGGCGGCGGTTCTGGTAAACAAGGTTACAACAACGGACAAACTGGCGGTAGTGGTGGTTCTGGAGGCGGTGGTACTAACTACAGTGGTGCTGGCGGAACTGGTACTGCTGGACAAGGAAATAATGGTGGTCAAGCTGGTGGTGCTTACTTCCCAGGAGCTGGTGGTGGCGCAGGGGGCGTAGGAACTGGTGGAAGTGGCACTCAAATTGGTGGTGCAGGGCATACATGGCTAAACGGAAGTACATACGCTGGAGGAGGCGGTGGTTCTTACTGGGTAAATAGAGGACACAACCCTGCTGGCGGTTCTGGGGGCGGTGGTTTTGGAGGCAACTCTGGAGGTGCAGGGGCTAACGGAACAGCTAATACTGGCGGTGGAGCTGGCGGTTCTAGTTACAATAACTTCACTGCGAAAGCTGGTGGTAGCGGAGTATGTATCATTAGATACCAAAGTGGTTCTACTTTAGCTACTGGAGGAACTATAACATCTTCTGGTGGATACAAATACCACACTTTCACTTCATCAGGAACATTTACATTTACAGGATAAATAATGGGACATTATGCAAAAGTATTAGACGGTAAAGTTATTAAAGTAATAGTTGCTAAAGCTGATTTCTTTGATACATTTACGGACGATAGTGCTGGGGAGTGGATAAAGACTTCTTATAATACTCATGGTGGAGTTCATACGTTAGGGGGAACACCTCTAAGAATGAATTTTGCATCAGTTGGAGGAAACTATGATACAGAGAATGATGCGTTTTATAGTCAACCTACATTTAAAGGGTGGGTCTTAAATACTGAAAATTATACTTGGGAGCCGCCTTTACCTATCCCTGTTGATGGAGACAGAATGTTTCGGTGGGATGAAGAAGATGAGGAATGGGTAGAGTTCGTACCATAATCTATCAAAACTGACTTAATACAGTTACATGGCCTACTAAGCCAACATAGGAATAACTAATGAAAGTCTACCAAATTTCCCTTTATTGCGATGCTTTTGATGCAAGGGGGAAAAGTTGGGAAGATTTAGAGGCTGAAACCGGCTGTAAGCCCGATAGAGCTTGGTTAGACCCAATACATAACCGAAGGTTGCTTAAAGCAGAGTTCGGTTGCTCTGTAAGTCATTTACGCGTCTGGCAGAAAATTGCAAAATCTGGCGTTTCTGGAATAATCTTGGAAGAAGACGCAGTATTCTCTAGTTTTGATGTCTCTGAAATCGAAGAAATTTTAAAATCTCACCATAGCGTTTGGCTAGGATATAGAGAGAATACTATGGGATATTGGTACAATGCTCATGCTTATGCCATAACTCCAACAACCGCATTAGAGCTTATAAATGGCTTTTCTAATGCGATTATACCAGCAGATGAGTGGTTGCCCTTAAAGTTGAAAGGCAGTTTTAACTATTTTTATCGTCCGGAAATTGTTAAACAAATACCAAGGTCACAAAGACCATCAACTATAGAGGAGGATAACATGACGCAAAATAATAAAAAAGACTTTCGAATTGTTACTGTAGCAACCGAACAATCAAAAATGTGGGCTTTAGAGCAATCTGCGGGAAAATACGGCGCAAAGGTAGTAAACCTTGGGAAAGATCACCCTTGGCGAGATGAAATGACGGGCTTGGCCGGTATGCCAAAAATACAATTGATTAATGAATATCTGTCAACTGTCCCAGATGATACCATCATACTTTTCATGGACGGGTATGATACATTTCTTGCGGACAGCCCAGAAACTATTCTTGAACGCTACTTTCAAATGGGCGCTGATATTGTATTCGGGGCAGAAAGTGAATGTTGGCCTGATAAAAATACAGAAAATAAATGGTCAGATACAGGAACAAAGTACAAATATTTAAATAGTGGTTGTTATATTGGTACAGCAAAAGCCCTACATAGTTTTATTTCATTGCCAATAACTGAAAAAGCTAATGGTGATGATCAGCTTCATTGCCAGCAAAGATATTTAGCTATGTTTGGCGTTGAAACAGATTATAGCGTTTTATTAGATTTTGAGGCTTATATTTTTCAAAACCATGATAAAGATGTTAAGGTTATTAATAATCAGTTATGGAATACAGATACAAGCTGTTGTGGTTGTATATATCACGGCAATGGCGGTAATGATGCTAAAGAATACTTTTTAGAGATGGCAAGTAAATTTGGATTTACTAACCCAGAAGCCGAAGTTGTAAGCCCATATTATTTGACCTTAGATTATGTAGAAGTTGCTAAAGACATATTAGTAACTGACTTTTTAAGTGAAAACCAATGTAAATTTCTAATAGATAAGTCAGAAAGCCGTGGAAATTGGGGCGCTATGGAAGGAGATAAGTTTCCAGCGCAAGAAATAAGACTTAAAGATATGGGTCTATGGCATGAATACGAAAGGCTTTGGCATGAAAAGTTAGGGAAAATTTCCGAAAAGTTTTGGCCACCAATGGAACATTACGGACTTAGGGATGCTTTTACTATGAGATATACAACAGATACTCAAACTTCTTTGGCATTACATACAGATGCATCTTTAGTAACTGGTAGCGTCAAACTAAATAACAATTATGAGGGCGCAGAGTTAATTTTTCCAAGGCAAGATTTCTCAAATATAAAAGTAAAAAATGGTCAATGTATTTTATTCCCAGCACAAGTTACACATGGACACTATGTAAATGAATTAAAATCTGGTGTGAAATATAGTCTAACTATGTGGACAAGCCGTTATAGTGGTGACGTAAATGGTTAAAACATTCGTTGAGATTGGTTCAGCTGACTTCAATACGTGCCTTCCTCTTGCGAAGTCAGGTTGGAAAGGAATTTCCATTGAGCCAGTACCATATCTTTATGAGAGGGTAAAAAAACAGTATGAAGGATACGATGTTGAGGTAAGAAATCACGCTGTATCAGACAATAATGGCGCTTTAGAAATGGCTGTAGCGCGTGATGAAGGTTGGCTCACTGGTTGTTCTCATATTATTTCGGAAAACCACATTGGATACAAATTAAGTGAACACCCTGATAGAAAAGGTGACTTCGAAGAAAAGATTACTGTTGGTTGTTCTACCCTAGACTATGTTATGTCCCTTATGGATTATGTCGATTTTCTGAAGATAGATACAGAAGGCCATGAACTTAACATTATCATGAATTATTCTTTTCGAACAAAACCAAGATTTATTAAGATTGAGCACAAGCACGTTGATGATATTCTGTTATGCTCAAAGCTAGAAGAAAATGGTTATTTGGTCTGGACGGAAAAAGATGATATATATGGTATAATTTAACAGGAGTTTTATAATGTCTTTTGGTGCTAGTACCTTTGCAAGTTCGCCTTTTGCTGATGCTGGCACAGAAAAATATGGACTTAGTGCTGTTGGAATATCTACATCTGCCCCTGTTGTTGGTAATTCAGATATAACTGAAGGCAATAATTTTGGCGCAAATAATATTACTTCAGGATTGCCGACTGTCGGAACTACATCTTTTGGTCAAATTCATGTAATATCAATCAATGAACTGATTTCTGGAGCTCCTGATGTTGAAATTGCAACAATGTTTGAAGATGAAACCTTCTCTGCATTTGATTTAGTTTCTAGAAGGCCAATCCCATCACTAACGACTATCGCTCAAGAGCATCTATTTAACACTGGTGAATTGCTTTCAGGCGCTCCCGATGTTCCAGATCAATTTGTTAGAGAAGAGGAAACATTTACTACGGGTGAACTTTCTTCAAGCGCACCATTATTAGCTACATCTACAATCCTTCAGGAGCATGTGGTGCAATCTGGCGAGCTATTAAGTGGAGTTCCTTCTGTACCAGCGCAACCAATGTCAGAAAAAGAAACATTCTCAACTTCAGACTTAGAAACTGGGAACGTGGCTATCTCTGGCTCTACTATCATTCAAGGTCATAATTTTGATAGTTTGAACATTAATACAGGCAGTCCATCAGTACCTAATTCATTATTTGTTCAGGAGGAAACTTTTGAAACAACAAATCTAGTAACTTTGCAACCAATTCTGGGAACTGCTGATATTACCGAAGAAAATGCACTTTCTGGTACTACGTTAGTTTCAAGCGCATATATACTTGATCAAGCCGATATTTCAGAAGAAAACATTCTTTCTGGAGATGGTATAACGGGTTCTTCTCCTAATATTGCAGAGGTTGTGATGATTTGCGACCATGTTATCTCAACTGCAAATTTAAACACCGCTCCTCCTATAGTTGAAGAAGTTTCTGCATCAGAGGAAGAAACATTTACTACGAATGAACTTTTATCTTCAGCTTTCATTATTGATGAAGCTACATTTAAACAAGATCACCAATTAGAGAATGATCGCTTGCTTACTGGTCGTCCTGTTTTAGCAGAAATTAACTTTGTGCAAGGTCACGAATTTAATGCGAATAATATTTTAAGCGGAGCTCCCACAATACCAACGCTAGTATATGATGCGGCATTAGGCAGAATTGCAGAAGAAGGTTTAGAGAGTATAAGCCTAGCAGAATTAGTAGTTAGTGACCCTAATACTGGTACACTAATAGTTCAGAAACCAAATAGCGTTGAAATAGCCGCGTAAAAGTTGTAAGGAAAAGACATGGCGTTCTTTATAAAACAAAATGATACATCACCTGCATTACAGGTAACACTAAAAGACGGAACTGGTGCTGTGGTTAATTTGACCTCAACATCGGTGAGATTTCATATGCGTCCAATTGGAAGTTCTACAGTTAAAATTGATGCTACCGCTACAATATCAAACGCGGCAAACGGGATTGTTTATTATCAATGGGCTACAGGAGACACTGATACTATTGGTTCTTTTGAATGTGAATTTGAAGTTACATACACAGGTGGAGAAATAGAAACCTTTCCAAATAATCAATTTATTGATGTAGAGATAACAGATGACATCATCTGATGGGGAAAAAATGCATGGGATTACTAAAGCAGAATTAAAAGCTTTAATACTAGAAGCCGCAGAAAAAGGTTCTGATAGAGCGCTATCAAGAATAGGATTGCATGACGAAAACGCTGTGCATGATGTAAAAGAATTGCGTGATTTGCTTGAAGGTTGGAGGCAAACCAAAAGCTCAGTTTGGAAAACTGCTGTAAGATGGGGTACACTATTTGTACTTGGATTTGTTTCATTTGCAGTCTGGTCAGAGTTTAAATCAAGGTTATAACTCTAGGAGGGGTTTATAATGAGGATTTTTTTATTTTTTATAGCAGTTTTAATTGGATTTTTAATAGGTAACCTTGCACGCGCAGATGATATTATTAGAACTGAAACAAACTCAACTATAACAACAGATGGTTCAATGGAAACGACTATAAATAGTCCACCACCATCAGCTATCAGTCCAAATATCAGCAACAGTAATTCAGATTTGTGTACTGTTGGTGTTGCTGGCGCAGTTCAAACACAGATATTAGGTATCAGCGCAGGGACAACATTTACCGAAGAAAACTGTTTATTACTCAAAAAAGCTTCCATTATGTATGACATGGGCATGAGGGTAAGCGCTGTTTCTATCATGTGCAGTGACCCAGTTGTTTTTGAAGCCATGCTCAATGCTGGCACGCCCTGTCCCAAGGATGGATTGGTGGGAGATAAGGCTAGGTTAGCTTGGGAAATGCAAAAGGTTGAAGATCAAATTGAGTATGAACAAAATAGTCCAATGAGGAATATATTTGATGATAATACAGAAACAAAGATTGGCTTGGGCGTTATTCTTAGCACTCTTGCCCTCTTACTCGCAATGTGAGCCTTACACATACGGAACAACAGGAAACGCCGCTGGAAGTTCTTTAAGCTGGACTATGGCTAATGTTTTGCCAGAAGGTATTGGGCTAGATGTAAATGGTTTAATTTACAAATATACTACTGTAAAAAATCCAGAAGATGATATGCTTGTTCATGTTGGCAATTTAAATGCTAATGGCGATGGCTACATATTCAAGGAAACTGATGATTGGTCAGGGGTAGCTGGTAACACAATCGCAAAATCTTTTGCATTACCAAATATACCATCAGGACAATGGGGCAATGGCTCTATTGATGTTGAGGGAACAGGCGAAGTCAAAGACGCTGTTGTTATATATAGTTACAGGCTTGATAAATGCTTTAACCCACAAGCTGACCCATCATGTGCAGGGTATAGAAGGCCAGTACCACCTGTTATTGAATATGAAATATACAACGCATTAGAAGATGACGCGGTTGTAGAAAATATAGATGTAAAAGCCGAAGCTGATTACGATGAAGATAAAGCAAAGCGTGATGATGAAGAAGAAGAAGAAAAGCAGTCAAGAATAGAATTAGGTTTGGCACAGGCTGAAAATGCATTAACCCTTACTCTTGATCAGGGTCAGTCGCAGATCATCAATGCAATGAACTCATCGACTAATATCGACACATACTATAATTCTAAGATTAATGGTGGTATATATAAGGATACATTGGTTTTAAATGGTGGTAATTTGCCAGATAATAAAAAAGGTTTAAGAAATAATTTAGCACAGCAACTTCTGCATAATCAATTAGTAGACCTGCAATATGATTAAAAGGAAAAGAATGATGAAATATTTGAGTACAATTTTTATATTACTGGCTTGCCCAGCAATCGCTAACGTGGACATTGTTGGAACTGTTGAGGCCAAATGCGTAATTCAAACAACAAAATCTGGGGTCTATGGAAACCCTATTGCAAGTAAATTAAGCACAACACCATCCGATGGTGGTGTATTGCCTGTTATAAGATATGATGTTTCTATAGCTGATAGTTATACCGCTAATATTACGCATCCAACATCTTTTAGTTCATCCCCAACTTTATCAGATACAGTTGCATGGACAGGAAGTACAAGCGTTACGCAAACGTCTGTTGCTGGAATGTCAGCATATGAAGCCGCAAAAACTGTGGTGGACAGTACGACCATATTCAATTTGACATTGGCTGGTTCTACTTGGTTTTCTACAGCTTCAAGTGCAGTCTATGGACAAGCTAAACCTTTTTCTGGGGGTACATATACCGCTTCAGTAGTAGCAACGTGCATACCAAAGTAATATTATTTACCATTCTTGGGGCTATGTTGGGAGCTAATGCACAATCACATGAACAAACTCCAGCATATCCAAGGATATTGCCTTCACACGTACAGGACGTGGTTAAAATACAATTACAGATATTAAATAGACGAAAAGAAATAAATTATTATGAAGTCGGTTTGTTTGATAAAAATTTTGATGAAATAGATTTTACAACAAAGCGAAAAATAATAAAAATAGACTATGAAGAAAAAATAGACTTTGATGTTTATCTAAGGAAATCAGATTTACATAAAGCAGTTTATATCTGTACTGCATCAAAAATTTTAAAATCAAATAAATCTAGGGCAATAGTTTCGTCCATCGTATGTTCAAAATTAGGTGGAGAACCGCTATGAGATTAATATTTGCATTATGTATTATTTCTAGTTCAGCTATGGCAGAGAATAGCGCTTTGTCTCTTTCTTTGCCAAATCCCCCAATGAATTATCAATCGGACAGTTTTTCTACAGGGAATATGCGTTGCAGTAATGCAGTGGGTGGTGGTGTAAATCTTGAATATGGAGTTACAGGTGTTCTTACTGGTTTGGACACAAACAGCAAAGGGCGAGATATAGGTGTTTATGCAAGAATAGTTATTCCACTGGATAAGCCAAAAGCGCGTATCAATTGTAATGACTTATTCCAAATAGAGCTGTCACAGCGCAGATTGGAAATACAAAAACTACGTGACGAAATCGAAGCACTTAAAAACTTGCAAAATGTTGAAATGGAGTTTGAGGACTGATGGTAGATACAACAAAAATTGCAGATGAAATAGACGGATTAGCTGATAAACAGGTCAAAGTTGGTGGTGTAAAGCTGACTTTTGCCTCAATTATGGCAATTTTGGCATTTATTAGCACTGTTGTGGGGGGACTTTACGGCGGTTTTGTGTTATACCAGAGGATAGAAGCTGTCGCTGGCCTTGATTTAGATGAATATCAGGCTGAAATTAGGTTTATAGATAATAAGATAACAGCATTAACGGAAAAATCAGAACAAGGGATAGATTACACACGCGATATTAAAAATAATTTGAAAAATGACATTCTCAGATTGGAAAAACAGTCGGATAGAACTGAACAATTGGTTCGTAATGTTTTAGATGATGCGCGTGATATGATTGACAAGGCTTCTAGGCGCTTTGAAACACAAAGAGAACAGCTAAGAAGTACACAAAAAGGCGATATGGCAGAGTTAGAAGCTCGGCTAGAGAAGTTAGTGCAAAGGGCTTTAGATAACCCCCTAGCAAATTAGGAGTAAATAAAATGAGTGAATTTGATAAAATTGATACAGATGGAAGCGGTACTATTGATAAGTCAGAATGGGACGCGCTTGAATTAGAAAATCGTCGCAAGGTAATGGAAGATGAAGATGCTCAACGTGACTCACAAAGGGCTATGGCATGGTTCTGTTTATGGGGTATGTTGTTATATCCAGTTGGAGTTGTAGCAACTGCTGGCCTTGGATTAGACAAAGCCGCGAACATTATTGGTGATATGGCCAGTATATACTTTTTAAGTGTTGCGGGTGTAGTAGGTGTTTTCTTTGGTGTTACTAAAATGGGTGGCTCTAAGTCAAAAAATGGTGATTAATTATGTATCAATATTTTGTAAAAAATGTCTTAAAAGTCGTTGATGGTGATACTGTAGATGTAGAAATTGATCTGGGCTTTGATTTGACTAAAAAAGAACGTGTTCGTTTGGGTGGTATAGATACACCAGAAAGTAGAACTAGAGACTTGGAAGAAAAGAAACTAGGTTTGCAAGCTAAAGATTATCTCAAAAGCTTAATCATGAACGCTGATAAATTAATTGTTAGAACTGAAAAAGATGGTAAATTTGGAAGAATGATTGGGTATTTATATATGAACCCTGATGCAACAGTATCTTTAAATCAAATGCTCATAGATGAAGGTTTCGCGTGGATGTATGATGGCGGTACTAAGAAAAAGGATTTGCAAGAATTACTTGATAAAAGGAGAATGCGATAATGTTAGCCAGTTTAATCGGACCAGTTACAGGTTTATTAGATAAAGTTATTGAAGATAAAGATCAAAAGGCCGCGTTAGCCCATGAGATTGCCACAATGTCCGACCAGCACGCTCAAGAGGCACTTATGGGGCAACTTGAGATAAACAAAGCAGAAGCCGCCTCTGGGTCTTTATTTAAGGGCGGTTGGCGACCATTTATCGGTTGGGTTTGTGGATTTGCCTTTGCTTATCATTTTGTACTGCAACCTCTTATAGTCTTTGGAGTTACAGCGGCTGGTGTTGAAATTCCAGAATTGCCAAGTTTCGATATGGGTAGCCTTTTAACTGTTATGATGGGAATGTTAGGATTAGGCGGTTTGAGATCAGTTGAAAAGCTGAAGAAAATTGAAAAATAAATGACAAAGCTTTCTGAAAGTTCAGAGTTTACAATACCTCTAAAGAACCTATTGGCCTTGGTGGGGGCTACAGCCGTTAGTGTTTGGGCATACTTTGGAATAATTGAGAGATTATCTTTTTTAGAGCATGAACAAGTAATGCACTGGGAAGAAATCACTGAAAATGACGATTGGATAGACCAATTTAAGCCCCCACCTGAAGTTGCAGATGCTATAAAGCGAGTACGCGCTATTGAGTTAAAAATGAAAGAATTAGAAATGCGTCTTAATTTTTTAGATAGGAATAAGGTATGATCTTAAATAAACAACAGGTAAGTCAGCTTCTTAATGGTAACGATGAATGGGAAGATTGGGTGAAGCCTCTTCAAACGATGTTGCCGCAATATGAAATAGACACTCCTAGTAGAATTGCTATGTTTATGGCTCAATGCGGTCACGAAAGTAATAACTTTCGCGTTTTAAAAGAAAACTTAAATTACTCCGCGAAAGCTCTAAATATCATCTTCCCAAAATATTTTGAACGCGCTGGGCGCAATGCGGACGAATATCATCGACAGCCAGAAAAAATTGCAAATGTTATATATGCAAATCGCATGGGTAATTCTACGACTGAGAGCGGCGATGGATGGCTACACAAGGGCGCGGGTGTCATTCAATTAACCGGAAAAAATAATCAAACTGCCTTTGCCGATAGTATTGGCAGAACACTTGAGAGAACAATTGAATACTTAGCTACTAAAGAGGGCGCTCTTGAAAGTGCGTGTTGGTTTTGGAAAGAGAATAATTTAAATCGTTATTCTGGTGATATTTTGAAAGCTACGAAAAAAATCAATGGCGGGACAATTGGCCTTGAGGATAGAAAGCATCACTATGAGGACGCTTTATCAATACTAGGTGGAAAGATAAATCCTGCTCCGCGTCCAACACTTTTAAAAGTTGGCTCTGAAGGTGAAGCAGTAAAACTGGTTCAAGAAGCAGTTGGTCTTGAAGCTGATGGTGTATTTGGTTTGATAACAGAAAAATATGTCATGGCGTGGCAAAAAGAAAATGATCTTATTGCAGATGGTATTGTAGGAATTAAAACTTATAAGAAGATGATAGGGTAAAAAATACTTGCATTTTTGCTAATGTATCTTCATAAACCACTGGTGGGTGGATTAATCTAACAATAACCATATAATGCGAACCGGCGAATTATGTCATTGTTGGTCACGTTGCTACCAAATGCGCTAACATTACTATCAACGTCCACCCACACGATAACCTTATTATTTTATAATATATTGTTTTTCTCTTGGAAGCTTGTATTTATTTTTTAAAGATCGAACACTAGCGATATCTAGATCAAGCATATTAGAAATTTTTCTTTCACTTATACCTACTGTTAAAAGATCATTTACCCTTGTTGCATTAGTAGTGAGCTTAATGGGAATTTTAGACCTACCCCCCAATGAACCAATCGCTTTTCCATTTACGTATCTGTTGTAATATGCGTCACTCTTTTTGCGATGAGGTTCTTTCATAGCTACAGCCTTCATCATTAAACCAACTTCTGTTTCAGTCGGATTTCTTTTTTTGATTTTTTTGAATTCCAGCAGATAGTTTCTCATTATTTGTGCTTTCTGATTTTATTTTTTTTAACAAGTAGTTTATGTGATCTGAATAATCATACAAACACTCATCCTCCATAGATTTACTTAATGCAGTTAGATGTGCTTTTATAAATCCTTCATTTTCCATGGCGCACCCTAAATCTATCAATCTTTTTTAAAGTTTCTCTGGTAGGGAAATGTTTTTTCAAATGTAATGTTTTCCCTTTTAGCTATTTGATAAATTTGTTGCTTGCTAATCCCAAGCTCATTAGCGGCTTCTTTCATTGTTTTTCCTGATTTGGCTTGAATTGCAATTAGATCAACTCTTTCAGACATTTGCCGCTCCAATAGCTTTTTCCATTTTGACATTGATTAGCCTCCTAATTTAAAAATCTAGTTCATTACTTAAAATAATATCAATAATGCGCTCTTCATCATGTTTTTCAATTTCATTTTGCAAGCGCTTAGAGATCGTTTTGCCAGTTTTGGCTTTAGAGTACCCTTCTATCTCT
>MDTC01143760.1_pt1 | contig 24033 bp, 20 predicted proteins | sample 811181 | NCBI WGS metagenome assembly MDTC01 (sample SAMN05326644, study PRJNA326480) | marine metagenome | isolation source: seawater | place: Pacific Ocean: North | collected 2011 | reverse complement strand
GCTCCTTCCCTCCTCTCAAGCCTTTCGAGAGGAGGGACCATTCAAACGGTATATACGGATTTTTCGTTTATATCGCGATATGTCGTTTGATTGTTCCCCCTTCCTTCTCCGAAGGTCGGAGAGGAAGGGGGAAGGCCGGAGGCCAGGGGGATGGAGAGGTTTGTAGAAGGGGTCGTTGCAAAGTGTCTTCGCCAATGACAACCGCATATATTAACCGAGCAGTCGAGCGTTTGGAGGATGTCGCTTGCGACATACGTATTGCCATGAGGGATTGTAGCGTACATTCGGGTGCACTTTGCGAAGATACAACTGCAACTGCCCCTGGATCAAATTAAGGTTTGTAGAAGGGGTCGTTGCAAAGTGGCCTCGCCAATGACAACCGCATATATTAACCGAGCAACCGAGCGTTTGGAGGATGTCGCTTGCGACATACGTATTGCCATGAGGGATTGCACCGTATATTCGGGTGCGCTTTGCGAAGACACAACTGCAACTGCCCCTGGATCAAATTGAGGTTTGCAGAAGCGGGCCTTGTGTTCAACCAATGATGTTGTATGTTCGGGTGCACTTTGTAAAGACACAACAGCAACTGCCCCTGGAGCAAAATCAATCTTCTTGTAGGACTGGGATTTTTTCGAGCTCGGCTTGTTTGACGGTCTCTTTATTTTGTTGTGTCTCGACGGCATTCATCCTGGCTTTGAGGGCAGCGAGGGCTTCGTCTTGTTCGGCGGGTTGTTCATCTTCGAGTTGACGGAAACGTTCTTCGAGAGTTTGCTCTTTGATCTCGGCGCTGACTTCGTTGTAGGCTTCGGCTTCAGCCTCCATGCCATCGACTCTTTTAGACATACGCTCTAAGGTTTCGAAGGCCGAATTATCACTCATACCAACCATTGTGTCCTGGATCATCTTTTGGGCTTCAGCGCGTTTTTTGCGGGCGATCAAGATCTCTTTTTGACGTGCGGCTTCTTCGATCTTTTGGTTGAGCTCGTGAAGAGAGGTCTTGAGATGTTCAACAGCGGCCTTTTGTAGTCCCCATTGCTTGCGGTATTCTGAGGCAAGTTCGTCGTATTGTGCTTTGCGTTTAAGTGCTTCACGGGCAAGATCGTCATTATCGAGTTGGACAGCCCTCATCGCCTTCTTTTCCCAGGACGCAGACTGCTTTTCGGCCTCCATCATCTGTTTTTGCAGGCGCTTTTCGTCAGCAATCGCGGAAGCAACACGTTGCTGTGCATCGCGCAATTGTTGCCTCATGTCGATAACGACTTGTTCAAGAATTTTTTCGGGGTCCTCGGCCTTGGAGATCCACGCGTTGAGATAGGACTTGAAAAGTCTGGAAATTCGTTTGAATACACTCACGTTTCTCGACCTCATGTTGAAAGCATCGCTGGAAACACCATTTAAGTCAGTGAACGAAAAATGGCTTGCAAAGCACCGCAGAAACCCGCATACATAAAGGATGTCTTTCGAGCCTGCGAACACGTCTTTGACCATCTCAATTTGACTCGTTCGCACAATACATGCAAGTCTAGCATGAGCGGCTCAAGAACAAAACGGGCTGTTCAGCATCCCAATCACATGCGCCCCAAGAGGCCCAGACTGACACATGAAGAACTCCGATGCCCTCGTCTATCAAACTGCTTTTTATAGAAGATAATTCCCGACTGCGGGAAAAACTCTTCGAGACAATTCATCCTCTCGTCGATGAGATCATCGTCGCAGCAGACGGCATCGAAGGTGTACTCCTTTACAATCACTACCTCCCACAAATCATCCTGATCGAACAATTTCTTCCCCTACTCTCTGGCGAAGAGTTGATCCAACGCTGGCGACAACAACACTCTCCAGCAGAACTTCCGATCATCATGATGGGCTCCTCGCGCTTTGGCCGCCCCTCCCCCGAGATGAACCAGCTCGCCAATCACATCCTAGTCAAACCGATCCACCCACAACACATACAAGAAGCCCTCGCGCAATGTGTCCACCAAGCCCGCCACACAGGTCGCCCCGTCCCAATGCAAGGATACACCACACCTGATGCCTTCTTCAGTATGCGTGGCGATCTCATGCAACAGTCCCTCACAGAGGTCCTTTTACAGCTTCGTAAACAACAAGCAACAGGAGTTCTCAGCCTCACACTCCCAGAAGGCGAGCGACGACTCTCTATCTGGCGAGGCGATATCGTCTACTCCGAATCCCTGATCCCACACGAACAATTTCGTGCGCTGTTACACAAACATTTTGGCGGACTGATCCATCCCAACGATATGGATCGACTGTTGATCGGTTCAGGAGGACGAGCCCACCTCCAAAAAGAAGCGCTCATGCCCATCTCAGAGATCCCACAGCGTGAGCTTGAAGACCTGTACCAATACTATACCCGGGAGATCATCACTCGCAGCCTGTTTGTCTCGCAAGGTCCATTCCAATTTGCCAATGATCTTGCCTATGTCCAACGAACAGCCAATACCCCATTTGATTTCTCGAAAATCGTACTCAATGCCGTCAAACGCTACTATAGCCACGCTGACCTTCACCAAGAATTAAACGATTTTCACAACTACTCCATCAAGATCAATCCCAACTATTCACAGCTGACACAGGGTCTCTTGCAACAATTTCCGGACATATCCTTCTCCCCTAACCGATTGGAAGGACGCAGTGTCCAATTCTTGATGAATCAATTTTGCCCCAACCCCGAGCTCTCCGCTCGATTGATCAAGACGCTGCTGCTCGTCGACGCAATCATCCCCGTTCCTCCAGCCCAAGCGCCACAAGCCCAACACCACCCGCGAGGCCCCATCCAGCCACAAGACACCTACTCATTTCGTCCTTACCAACAACCTGCGCCACCCGCCAATCCTCCCGGAGAACATCAACATCCCTGGCAACAATCGGGATTCAGCCTCCCACCACGCCCCTCCTTTCGCCCGGCGGTCCCAGCAAACCATACCGCAAGAATCACACAAGAGCGCCCACATGTAGGCAGCAACTACGTCGTCTCAGCACCTCCGACTTCACAGGAGAAACCCCTTCTCGCGTCGAACTTTCCGGATCAAACAGGTCCAATCCCCACACTCACAGGTCGTCGCGAACACCCAACGAGACACACACAAGAAGCCCCACGTATTTCTTCACATCGTCCCCCAAGACCCATGCACAGTTCACCACTCTCCGCGCAAACATCACGTGAGAAAGCCCAAGAGGAATTCCTCTACGGACGCGAGCTACTCAAACAAGAGAAATACGTCGACGCGCTCATACACATCCAAAAAGCATACACACTCAACCCCAATGAACTCCTACACCAACTCTATTTGGGGTGGGCAATCTATTGGAACGCACACGAAGACCCACAACGCCTCGAACAAGCAGCCATCCACATTGAACAAGTTCTCCAAAAACGACCCGATCTTGGACGCGCCTGCTTCTATCTCGGCATTGTACGCAAACAACAAGGCCAACTCGAAAAAGCCAAAAGCATCTTCCGTAGACTCCTCGCGATCGAACCAAACAACCAAAACGCAGAACAACACCTCAAAGATATCATCCGCATGCAAAAACACTCCGTAAAATAAGAGCATCACACAAAAAATACAATGGTATATTTACCACACTACGTAAAAGCAGCGGATATAACGTGTGTACAGGCCTCATAAGGGGATAAAAGACGAGAGTGGGGGGAGCACGGGTGGGAGTGGTCGTAACAGACAGAGTTGAGCTGTCGAGGGAGGAGCCACGAGTGTAGAAAACTACTGCTCTTCCCAGTACTCTGTCAGCTGTTTACGAAGAGAGAGTCTTGCCCGGTGCAGTCGGCTCTTGACTGCAGCGACCGTGACACCCAATACATCCGCAATTTCTTTGTTGGAGAGACCATCAATCTCGCGCAAGATCAAGATCGTACGATATCGCTCAGGGATCACTTCGAACTCTCGTTCGAGAAGCTCCATAATCTCACGTCGTTCGAAGATACGATCCGCGCGAGTGGACCACTCAGTTGTAGAGGACAACAACAACGAAGTGGGTTCTTGGTTGGAGGACATCCCGTCCCATGGCTCGTATGCGTCTCGTTTTCTCGAACGCAAGAGCATCAACGCGCCGTTCGCCGCGACGCGGTACAACCAGCTCGAAAAAGCAGCGGTCCCTTTGAAGGAGTCGAGCTTGGAGAAAGCGTTCAAGAAGACCTCTTGGACGACTTCTTGCGCATCGATTTCGTTTTTGGTGATCTTCAGCGCGAGGCTGTTGACCTTGTTGCGATAACGACGTACAAGCTCTCCAAAAGCTTCGTTCTCTCCGCTACGAGCGCATTCGACTAACTCATTATCAGAGAGCGCGCGGTACTGTGTACCCTGTCTTACACGCTCTGCGCCTTGTAGCTTTTTACCGCGCTTCGAGGAACGATGGACCTTCTTGGGTACCTCGTATAGCTGCGGTGTGTGACTTTCTTTCGTATGATAAGCGACATTCATGGTGTGACTCCTTCCTACATATCTCCACCCTTTCCTTCAAGCAAAAACCACACCAAACAAAAACAAATAAACAAAAATCTTTTCTTTACAAAAACATACAAACAAAACACCTTTTTTCCTACTTGAACCCCTTACTCCAGAAAGGGTAAAAACACCACACTTTCTGCCAAAGAGCCAAAGAAGAAACACCCCACCACACACACTCCCCACAAAAACTCTTTTTATTCAAACAATTAAACAATGGCAAAAACACCACACTTCTTCAAAAGGTGAACACATGACGAGGGCTAAAGTCACCAAAAAGAAACCATTTTGGCACAAAATGAATTCATTTGTGTGGCTTGGGCATCTCAACAATTGCAAGATTGCGGAGAACCCGAAATGGAGAGCGGGGCAAAGAACATGGTAAAAAAACCACACATCAACGATAAAGGTTTGGAATTCAAATGCGTTTACTATTACAAAGGGTGAGTGAGGCTCGTGTTGAAGTGGATGGAGAGATCACGGGCCAGGTAGAGAAAGGCTTACTCCTCCTAGCTGGCTTTGCGAAGGGAGACACACAGGCAGACATAGACACTCTTGTGAAGAAAACGATCCACATGCGCATCTTTGAAAATGAGCAGGGGAAATTTGATCGTTCGGTCTTGGACATTGGGGGAGGTATGTTGGTGGTGAGTCAATTCACGCTGTATGCTGACACGCGAAAAGGTCGGCGTCCATCGTTCCACCTCGCCATGCCACCTGCTGAGGCAGAGGAGATGTATGAACGTCTCCTCGAAGCATTCCGGGTTGCAGGTGTCGCACGTGTTGAGGGGGGTCGTTTTGGAGCAAACATGCAGGTTTTTTTGTGCAACGATGGCCCGGTGACTATTCTTTTGGAGTCGCCCACCGAAGCCACCTGACCTCAGACCACAACGAGGACTTTTGAACGATGAAATTAAACACCGATGAGCTACGTGAGATCGTCACTTATTTTCGCTACACCTTCCAAAAAGGGAACCGCAAGCAAGAGAATGATTTTTACGATCGCGTGACAGAAGATGTTCCAGCGGTGTTGTTATTGCACGGTTTTCTGGGGACAAGAGGCGCGATGTTTCCACTGGAGTTGCGGCTCAAGAGGGATGGCTTTGTGGTCTTTTCGATCGATTTGGGTGTGTTAAACATCGGAGACATAAGAAAGTCAGCGCTGATGATCCACGAAAAGATCCAGGCGATCTTGCGCGTCGTCGATCTGGAAAAGATCGATATCATAGGTCACAGTATGGGTGGGTTGATTGGTCTTTACTATCTGAAGAAGTTTGGTGGGCATCAATATGTAAGGAAGTTCATCACACTCGGAACACCTCATGATGGGACGTGGGTTGCGCTGCTCGGTATCGCAACACTTGGAATCATCTCACCTTCCACGTGGCAACTCGTCCCCAACAACTTCTTTTTGCAGGAGCTGCGCGCCGATCCATTGCCTCCAGATGTCGAATACCACACCATCGCAGGGTCACAAGACATCATCTGCCCACCCGAGCGCTGCAAACTTGAAGGCTCCAACCACATCGAAATTCCCTGTGGACACGCTGGATTGGCAACCTCAACAAGGGTTTACCGTATTTTACGTGACATCCTTCTTGACAATCCATCGCAAAACGACGAAAACAGATAGATAATTTGAAATCGCGCTTTGTGAGATTGCAGCAGAGGGTCGCGATCTCGCACAACACAAAGCATTGTTTTATAAAGTATTTCTTCTATTTCGATGAAATATCCTCCCTCGCTTCTTGATGATGGAGTTCTGCTATGAGCCAAACTTTCCAGTTACGACTGATGGCTGTCCTGGGTCTAGCCGTATTGGTCCTAACAACTGGGTGTGCCCGCACCCAATCTCTCACCAAAGCCCCTGTCACCAAACTTCACACAGGTGGCTCTCTCAACGAACGCAAGCAAGTCTATACACTGCGCCGCCTGAAGTGGAAACACAAAGGTGACAATGGTCGCATCCTCGGTGCCAGATACTTCACAGACGCCAAGTTCCCCATCAGTGGCTCCCGCGCCAAAGATACGATCTTTATCGGATCGGGTATGTACAAAGGAACCCACCTTGTCGACAAAGTCATTCGTATCCGCACAAAGCGCAAACGTCAGGTTATCTTGCGTCTCGCAGAGCCCTTCAAGAAAGTTGAATGGGCGACTGTACAAAAAGGTAGCAATGGTCTGTCCACCACACGTAAGCGTGGCGAAAACACGATCCAGTTGTTCACGGACAACAAGATCTTCCTGAAGGACGTCTCACTCGGCTCACGTCTCCTGGTAAACGGGATCACATACACCATCATGCGTACCACAACTGTTCGGGTAAAAGGTGCCAAGTTGCAACGTGTCGCATACCAGGTCGAGCCTCCGATCCCCGCAGGTCTGCAAAGCGTCTCCTACGAAATCCAATCTCCAGCGATGAAAACGGGAAGCAAACTCAAATACGCTATCAATTGGCGTGGTTCCGCCTTGACAGGTTATAACTGCACAATCGGTATCAACCGTCGTCGCTACAAACAAAAAGAGCTTGATGACCTGCTCAAAAGCGAAGCCAAGAGCAAAAAGATCCTCCAAGGGGTCCCCGCCAAGCAAGGTATCTCCATGGCTGTTCTTGCCGTCGGTTCCCTCGCAACAGGGATTGGTGGCTTCCTCGCTCTCGTTCGTCGTGATGACTTCCCCGGCGCACAGATCGCTATCCCCTTCGGGATCGCAGGTGGCGGACTCGCGTTGATCTTTGGCATCTCACTGCCCATCAACATGAGCGTTAACAACGACTACCTCGCCGCTGCAAAAGCTTACAACGAGAGTATTTTCACACGGTTGAAGTTGCCAGAGAGCATGAAGAAAGCACAAAAAACCGACACCAAACGCCCCATGCTCGCAACTCCCACACAATCCTCCCCCCTCCACACTGTCGGCCAACGATAATCCAATTCCCCTCCATACCTTCCAACACTCCTCCACAACACAACCCCCAAAGACATTTGCTCATCTCCATCACAAAGAATGCACAGATGCATCATGTCCGATCTGTACACGGACGTAACATATTTTTGTCTATAACAAACAAGAATTTAAAGATAAAAAGGGCTTTATGGAAAGTCGGAGAGAAAGACATCGTGGAGGAAACGAGAGGGGAGTGGTTTACCTTTTGAGTCCTGGACCGATCACCTTTTTGACGCAGCGTACAACATCTTCGAGCTCCTGACCACGGGTAAAGTGTCCTTTATACCAGGTCCGATAAAGTTCTTCTTGACCCTCACGTAATCCGTTGAGGACACACTCGATCTCGTGTTGTTGCAACAACGGCAAGACCTGCTTACAGAAGAAAGGTGTTTGTTGCCCAACAGCCTGTCCTTGTACGATGACGAGTTTGGGTGGTCGCTCTGCCTCTCTCAGCGCCTGTGGGAGATCCTGGAGTAAGCCAAATGCCTCGACATCATAGCCCTCTTCATCAAGCTGTCCCTCCAACACAATTTGATTGACCGGCTCAAGCTGAACAAGCCATACAGCCATCCTGTCAGGTGTAAGAGAGATCACACGCCCATCTTTCGAGCGCATCACCTTTTTCGTTTGGATGCGTGCGAGCTCTCCTTTCGCGGGTGTGTCTGGAGCGTGTCGTTTGGAAGCTGGTACAGGGGTGTCTCTTTTGAGCACTTCACTGCGAACGAGATCCATTCCACGACGTTTTGATTTCTTCATCGAACATCCCATAAGTTGCCAAGTAACGAAAGTTGTCCTCATCGAGAGTATCGAGAGTCATACTGAAAAGCGCGTGTTATGCGAACAATATGACACACACAGGGCGCTCTCTATGTCTCTTTTTAACGTATCGGCAAGTATACCAAAATGTTCCCTTGCTCGACAAGCATTCCACATAGAAATAAGCGCCCTGAGAGGCTCTCTCTACTTGACAGAAGAGCGTATATGGAGAAAATTTTTTGATGTGTTTTCAGCGTTCCTCGACAATCATGTCAAATGGACGTGGAGATACACGATCCCCGTCAGTGACAAGCAGCCAACCTGGTACATTGGGAGACAAATCACTGTGAATAAGCTGGATAGATACCTCAAGCCCTTATCCGAGAAACGCGCCGAAGAGCTTCACCTTTATGCGGACGTCCCACCAACCTACCTCCTCGATCAAAAGCCGATTCGGGAACTCGATCAGACATTTAGCAATGACGAGATCCTCGAATATCTGTCGGAGATTTTGGGCGCAAATGAGATGGCCGAGCTCGAAGAGAAGAGGCGTCTCAACTACCAGTACACCTCACAGTTTGGTGTCTTTCGGTGTCAATTGCGTTGGACGGATGGCGATCTCAAGACACGCTTCACAGTGCTCCACGGGAACGCCCCTGTCACCGCAGCCCCCGCGACAGCACCTCCTCCAACAGCACCTCCACTCACAGCAACTCCTTCCTTCACACCTCCCCCCGGCTCTGTTCTCCCTCCTGGCAGCTCTCCCAGCCACCCTCCCATGCCCGTTGCCCCTGTCCAGCACGCAGTCTCCGCGGCTGTGGCCAGCGAGCATAACCTCCGCTCCACACAAGAACGCGCGATCATCTCATCACTGATGAACAGCCAGCTCCCCAAGGAAATCGACCGCCTCTTCCGTGTCTTGCTCCAAGAACGAGGCTCCGACCTCCACCTCTCCAGTGAGGAAAAACCGATCATTCGCGTCGATGGTGCACTCCGACGCCTCGAACACCTCCCGATCCTCACCCCCGAACAGATCGCACAGCTGCTCGCGCCGATCATTCCCGAACGAAACCGCATCGAGTTTATCGAAAAGTGGGACACTGACTTTGCATACGAAGTTCCAGAGGTTGGTCGCTTTCGCGCCAACATCTTCATGGATCGTAAAGGCGTTGGGGCTGTCTTTCGCCTGATCCCCTCCAAGGTCGTCACATCTGAACAACTCGCGCTGCCAAAATCCCTCACGGATTTGTGCTTCTTGTCCAAAGGGCTCGTCCTCGTCACAGGTCCAACAGGTTCAGGTAAATCGACGACACTTTGCGCTCTGATCGACCTGATCAACCGCACCCGTGATGATCATATTATCACCATCGAAGACCCCATCGAATTTGTCCACGAAAACAAACGCTGCCTCGTCAACCAACGCGAAATCAATGTCCACACCAACTCCTTTAAGGCCGCATTGCGTGCATCTCTTCGTGAAGATCCCGACATCATCCTCGTCGGCGAGCTTCGTGACCTTGAGACGGTCGCGATCGCGATCGAGACTGCTGAAACCGGTCACCTTGTCTTTGGTACACTCCACACGACAAGCGCGATGTCGACTGTCGATAGGGTCATTGACCAGTTCCCTGGCGATCGACAAGAACAGATCCGGATGATGCTCTCCAACTCACTCAAGGCCGTCGTCTCCCAAACCCTGCTCAAAAAGAAAACAGGGGGTCGTATCGCAGCGATGGAGATCCTTCTCGTCACACACGGGGTCGCCAACCTGATCCGTGAACGCAAAATTCACCAGATCCAGACCATCATGCAAACCTCCCGTGCGATGGGAATGCAAGTCCTTAACGATGTCCTCTTTGACTACGTTAAACGCGATCTCGTCGACGTGAAAGACGCTTACACTAAATCCATCGACAAGCTCAACTTCCTCGAAATGCTCGAAGCCGCCCACATCAATACAGATTCCCTCTCCATCAAAACGGGTACGGGTGATCAACTGATCTGATCGTCCATATGCTCGGATACAAGGACCGAACCTACAAAGGCCAGAGTCCCCGTCCGTCCAAAAACCCCCGTTCTCTCCAATACAACCCTCCCCCGCCCAAAGACCATCCCGCTCAGAGACAAGCTCATCCATTCGAACCTGAGATACAAACTACGTGTCTTTTCCTGATGTGCGTTCCAGCAACAGCTCATAACGTCCCAGAATCCTCCCCACCTCATCATGCTCCTCTTCTGGATGGTTCGAGTCAGTCGAGGCTCCAAGATGTTGTGTAACATAACGAATCCCCTCGGCCCTCCCCTCTTCGATGGGCCAAAAGTCCAAAGCACACCGCAGCGCATGATAGTCCTGCTCGCTGGGTCTCTGTGAAAGAATCCCTCGTAAGTTGGACATGCGTGTGTGGAGCTCCTGTCTCTCCAACCTCCCTCTGATACGTTGTATATACGCACTCTCAACGACTGTCTCGGGATCATCGAACGCCATGGCTTCTAAAGAAGGGGTGTAAGGAGGCTCATTGGTTTTCGTTTTTTCGACTGAAATCGCCAGGTCCTCACTGTCCCCATCCTCAGTAACGTCCCACTCGATCACCTCTAATTGAACGACCTGACTTTCTTCACTCCCCTCTCCTGAAAACTGCTCCCCTCCAGGGGACTGTCCCACTCCTCTTCGAGCAGAGGACTCTCCCAACCAAAGAAACCCGTGATACAGGTTCCAACACAAGAACCCAACAGAACCCAACGCCAACAAAACAAGAAGAACATCTCCATCCATACCCATCATGACGACTTGCTCTGCGCGGCTTGGCGCTTTACAGACTCTTCATAGAGCGCCCGAAAGGGAGCCAGCGCAAACGACTCCCCCAGCACATCGAGAAAACACAACAACTCATACTGCAACTCTGCAAGTCCTCTGTGTCTGTGCTCGGGTTGTTTGGACAACGCTCGTTGCAAGATGCGCGAGAACGCAGGAGGGATGTCCCGCCGGATAGTGTGCAGAGCAGGCAAATCTTTTCGCAAAATGGCTTCGAGCGTCCGCAGATCACTATCCCCCATGAATGGGTTGCGAAAGATCGCATGTTCATACAACAACTCTCCCACAATAAACACAAAGACACGCTCATCCTTCTCTGTATCCATAATCAACTCAGGTGTCAGATACGTGAATGAATGCATGATTATCCCTCCATGCTCCCTTCCAATCCAAGGAGGCAGACGAAAAAACCCACCCCACGCAACCATACCATCTGGTCGAAGTAACCAATCACGTGGACGAACATCCGGCGCATAGACACCACGAGGCAGCCCCCCCTTCTCTCGAAAGTGCGAGAACATCGAAAGAAATGCCTCGCACATCTGCACTCCTAACATAGCAATCAACGTTGGACGAAGCCATACATTCGCAAACATCGCATCTCGCATCAAGCGCCGAAGGCTGGTGTGCTCGATGTGTGAGAACAACAAATACACACTCGTTCCCCCTTCGGGGACACCTGTCATAAAAGAACCCTCTATGTGGGGGGGATACAAATAAGGAAGCGCTGCTTGGCCGAATTCGAGCAGCTCGCAGAGATTGGGATGTTGACAACCCTGATAACGCTGGGCTGCGCTGAACAGCCAGGACAGGACATCTTCGTCTTCAGCAAAGTATGGATACAAACACTTTAGAAAGTAGACCTGTTCATCGCCCTCAAACTGCACCCTAAAGTTCTCAAAATGCGCTCCTGCAGAGACCCTCTCCACACTCTCCACACTGCGCTCAACGAGAGACATACTCACTGCCCTGCAAGCACAAACAACACGATCAACATCAACATCGCGCTGACAAAGTGAGGATGTTTCATACACCCCAGTTCGTGGACGAGTTTTTTTCGCCAACTACGGTATTCTTCTCCGACACAACCACATAACACACAAGTCACCCTTGAGATCGATTCTTTCATCACATACCACCCTGCAGCTATCGCAATATTCTTTTTTCGACAAAGATACATCCAGAAAGCGTGTCCTTCCCTGAAGCCACCGCCCCTCAAAGATGACATGAAGTCGCTAGAGCGTCAAAATATTTACGTTATTTCGATGATGATTTTTTGTACGGGCGGGCCTTCTTGCGTCCCTCATTCGGTTGGACGGAGCGCGCTGACTTAAAGAACTCGATAATGACGCGGGCGGTCGCCTCGCTGATTCCAGGAACCTCCATCAACTCCTGCAGGTTGGCCTCCTCCACTCTCTTTACACTTCCGAGATGTTGTAACAAGGCTTTCTTCCGCGTGTCTCCGATCTGTGGGATTTGATCGAGGACGGACTGCATTTTTTTGCGTTCACGTGTCTTTTTGTGGAACGTAATTGCCGTCTTATGAGCTTCATCACGCATTTTGCTCAAGATCAACAACTCGGGATGTTTTGGACGCACAGGGATCGCATCTTTGCGGTGTACGAGATAGATTCGATCGGTCGAAGAAGGATCATCCTTGCGATCTTCTTCCTCCTGATGACGTTTCTTTGCGATCGCGGCAAGTTCGACACTATCGAGCTCTAATTCTTCAAGGACGAGTTGGGCCATCTTGAGCTGACCACGTCCTCCATCGACGAGCAACAGATCGGGGAAATTTTGTTCCTTGATGCCTCTCTTAAAGCGTCGTGTCAGGATCTCCTTCATCGCGCCGTAGTCATCGCCCCCCTTCGTGTTTTTGAGGTGATAGCGTCTGTACGCAGAGCGGTTGGGATACCCGCCTTCAAAGACGACGATCGCAGAGACAGGGTAGCGGCCTTGCATATGGGAGTTATCGATACATTCGATGCGATAGGGGACGCGTTTGAGCTCAAGGCGCTTTTGGAGACGCTTGAGGCGCTTTTGATTATCCTCTTCGGCACGTTGTTTCTCCAAAAATCCCTGCTCGGCGTTCTTTTGTGCCAACTCGATCAGCTTGAGACGATCCCCTCGCTTGGGAAACCAGAGCGTGACTTTGCGACCACGTCGCTCGGAGAGTAATTCTTCGAGATCTTCTTTTCCCTCAACCTCAAGAGGCAACAAGACCTCCCTGGGAATATCGACATGTTCGCGCAGATAGTAGGCCGAAATAAAGCTCTCCAGGACTTCGTAATCGTCGAACTCTTGCTCAGCAAAGGAGAAGGATCGTCCGCCTGAAAGACGACCTCTTCGGACCGTCAAGAGTTGAATCTCGACCTCACCGCCTTCTCGATACAGACCAAAGATATCTCGATCGACTTTGTCTTCGCTCTGTACGGACTGTTGGGACTCGACAAGTTGTTTAATCGCGGTGGTTTGATCGCGATATTGTGCGGCCAGCTCGTAGGCATGACGGTCTGCTGCGTCCCACATTTTTTGGGAGAGATCGTCGATCAACTCCTGGTGTTTTCCCTCCAAAAACAGCACGACATCTTGAATGTGTGCGTTGTATTCTTCGACGGGAACGGGTAGTACACAGGGTGCGTCACAGCGCTTGATCTGGTGTTCGAGACAGGGACGGGTGCGATTGCGCATCTCTCGCTCATCGCAGGTTCGCAGGCGGAAGCAACGCCCTACGACTTCGAGCGCTTGCCTCACAGCATATCCCGACTGGTATGGACCAAAGAGTCGTTGCTTGGGCTTGGGCGGTTTGTCCTTTGGACCACGCCGGACGACCTGGAGGCGGGGAAAATTGTGTGACTGATCGAGCAGAAGGTAGAGATAGCGTTGTTCTTCTTTGAGCAGGATGTTAAAGCGAGGTTGGTGCTCTTGGATCAGTGTCGCTTCGAGTAAAAGAGCTTCTTTCTCGGTGTGTGTGAGCAGGACATCGATCTCTTTGAGCAGTTTGGGTAGACGCCTGACAAAAGGTCTCGGATCTGCTCCTTCCTGAAAATACTGACGCACACGACGCTTGAGATCTTTGGCTTTGCCGATGTACAGGATCTCATCGCGCTTGCTCTTCATCAGATAGACGCCAGGCGAGTGAGGTAAAGTCTTGATACGAGCTTCCCAATCAAACACATTCGTCGACGCTGTCGACATATCTCACTCCTCCCATACCATCCACGCTCTCACACACAAACCACAACAAGCCAGCAGAGCAAAAGAGCGCGGAGAAAAGAAAATCTGTGGACACCATCTATCTGGCTTCTATCTTTCGGCGACACCACACAAGAGAATATTCTACGACGCTGCATAGATGTCAATTGTTCAGTGTCGAATGTTGTCTCCTGACATTGAGATCCAGATTGCGAAAAAACGACAAATATGCGAAAAAAGCGCCACTCCTGATTGCGAAACAAAAACAAAGGCAGAATAACGTGTCCAATCCCCACGAATCCACATCACCCTCTTCCTCACAGCCCTGGCTGCTCTTGCTCTCCGTCTTCCTCATGGTGGGCAACGGGATCATCCTGGAGCTTATGATCGCCGGATACTCCGCTCACCTCTATGGTGACAGTATCTACCAATTCTCCCTGACGATCGGACTCTTTATGAGCGCGATGGGGGTCGGCTCATGGCTCACACAGCGCGTCGAATCGCAGCTCATCGCGTGGCTTTGTGATGTGCAAATCTTCACAGCATTCGCCGCTGGCATCACGATCACAGCCCTCAGCCTCGTCGGAATGTACACCGCGAGCTACCCTCTGTTTAGTCTCCTATGGACCGCGCTTCTCGGTGGTTTGACGGGCTTCCAGCTCCCTCTCGTGATCCGGATCATCGAACGGGATTGGTCCGTCAAACGCTTGCTCGCGCAGGTGTTGTTCATCGACTACGTCGGCGCACTTGCAGGTTCGCTCTTGCTCCCATGGTGGCTGATGCCACGCTTTGGGTTTGCCAACAGCTCGATCATCGTCGGTGCGCTCTGTCTGCTCAGTGTATGTCTGCTGTGGATCGGCTTTGGTGCGACGTTGCGGCGCTCTCTTTGGAGAAATATCAGCATCCTCGCTCTTGGTGTGTCCTTGTTGTTGGGCTGGCAATACAGCCAAGAGCTGCTCGACACACTCGCACAACGGCGTGTCCCAGGGGTCAAGCAAATCTACCTCAAACGCTCCCCATACCAGGAGATCCGCTTCACCAAATACAAGGGAAGCTACTTCCTCACACTCAACAGACAATCACAATTTAGCACACAAGATGAACGCCGTTATCACGAAACACTCGTCCACCCAGCGATGCTCGCGGCGCGTTCACGAAAGCGCGTCCTGCTGCTTGGTGGTGGTGATGGGCTCGCGATGAGAGAGATCTGGCGCTACCACGACGTCGAAGAGGTCGTTATGGTCGACCTCGATCCAGCCATGACCGACTTCGGACGCACACACCCGATCATGAAGACATTCAACGAGAACTCGATGGTCCCACACAAAACACGCACATACTGTCTCTACAAACGACGTTGTGATGGACAACAAGCGCAGCTCATCTACGAACAACTCATGCCAGATAAGACCTCCTCCTGCCCATCTCCCAAAGCCATCGGTATCCCCAAAACACAATGCCGCCTCGATGTCAGGAAGGTACACACCAAACAACGCCTGATCATCAAAAATGAAGACGCCTGGAAGTACATCGAACACAATAAACAGCCCTTCTCCGTGATCATCTCCGACTTGCCTGACGCGACCAACATCTCCCTCTCAAAACTGTACAGCGTGGAGTTCTATCGCTCATTGCGCAAACGGCTCACAGCTGACGGTGCGATGAGTGTCCAATCGACCTCTGTCTCGCCATTTTTTCGCCGGGCGTACTGGTGCATTGTCAATACGATCACAGAAGCAGGTTTTCGCACACATGGATACCACACTTGGGTGCCGAGCTTTGGGACACATACCTCTTACACGCTCGCGACACAGCGGCCCATTCAACCCAAGACGTTGATCCTGCGCACCCCAACACACTATCTCAACCAACATGTCGTACCCAACTTGTTTTGGTTCCCCAAGGATATCTCCCACGTCAACACACCTGTCAACAAGATCGACACACACATCCTGCTGCGCTTCTTCTTGAATGGGTAGAGCGATGACCAACACACACACACGGCAAACACAGCTCTGTGCGACACTTTCACTCGCAGGTGTCGCGTGCTTTGCCACCTTCGCATTGCATGAACAATGGATGGGCTGGGCATTCGACGTCGTCGGTAGGTGGGGACGTCTCGCCTCTCTCGCCCTCTTTCTCTCCGTCTTTTTGGGCTTCATCCTCAATCAGCAAGAAGACGCTACAACACGACAACATCGACGTTTTCTCTTGTTATTAGTGAGCTGCGTCCCGCTCTTGGCGGGTCATCTGTTTACTTGGGGGATGCGGCCACATTTGTTGATGGCGCTCTCTTTTGTGTTGGCGGGGTTGTGTTTGGGAGGAGAATGCAAGACGGCCTTTCGGCAGCTCGACATCTGGTCACAAGAACCACTTGTTCCTTCGGGAGGTTCGCTCTTGGGAGCGGCGTTGGTGTGGCTTCTTTGTTCTGCAACAGCGCCTTATATCGGCGCCGCCACGACCTCCCTGCTCTTCACGATGTTCGTCATCTACTGGAGTATGAGGAGTGATCCCCTTCGCGGTCACGTGGTGTCCTTTGTTTGGGGCTGCGTCCCTGCGTTTGTTATAGGATTGGCCTTTGTGCAACCTCCCTTCTTGCATACACCCAAACACGTCCCTCTCTCACAACACACAGCACGCGGCAAGACCTACTTTGTCGAACGCCAAAAGAGCGTCGGGACGCTGTTTGTGAGAGGCCCCTATACGGAGTATTTTGCGAGCGAAGACCGTCGCTTTGGCGAGTCACTTGTCCACCCCGCCCTGTTGCAAACGCGCGCTCAAGCGCGCGTTTTGCTCATCGGAGGAGAGGACGGCAGCGCGCTCCGCGAGATCTTGCACTTTGCGAACGTCAAGAGCGTAATCCAGATCGTCCTACTTCCCACAAAGTACGAACTCTTTCGGTCACATCCATTGTTGCGGGCACAACACCAAGACGCCTTTCGCGATCCTCGCGTGCAGACGTACTTCAGCAAAAACATCAAACGCTCGTCCCGCATTGTCCGCCAGTACAGAGCTTCTTTTGACGCGATCATTCACCAAACTGCGGCACACAAGGATTGGGATATGTACGCGACACACACATGGCTCAAGACGCTCGGCGCGGCCTTGCGCAAAGGTGGTCGTCTCACATGGGACGCCGGACCTTTTTTGGATCGGCGTTGGTATGCTTGCTGGATACAACGCTGTAAGGACGCGGGTTTCACGACGTATCCGTACAGAAGCTTTGGGCTCGATATCCGCTGGACGTATGTGTGGATGTCAAAAGGCAAGATATCACCGACGACGTTCCACCCCTCGAAGGCGAACACATACGTCATCCCTGGGATCTACAAACAACTGTTTTCATTTCCACCAGATGTCCGACTGCATTGTCCGCCATCTGCCTATATACCCTGAGGCGTAAATCATGGAATCAACCACAGAACAAACCTCTGAACAACTCGAAACAGAGGAACTCTCGGAGACAGAAGCGCGTCGCCGGACCGCGACGATGTTGTTTTCGATCATGCTCATCGCGACCAACGGCGTGATATACGAGCTGTTGATCGCAGGTTATTCATCGTACCTGCTAGGCGACAGCATCACACAATTCTCCCTGACGATCGGGATCTTTATGAGCTCAATGGGGGTCGGCTCATGGCTCACACAGCGCGTCGAACGCGATCTGGAGCGGCGCTTTATCGAGGTCGAGTTGTGGCTGTCTTTGATCGGTGGTCCCGCTGTCTTTCTGCTCGCGATGGCACACATCTACACCCGCGTATACACCTGGGTGATGTTCGCATTGATCGTGATACTCGGTGTCTTGATCGGCTTTGAGATCCCACTGGTGACACGTGTCGTCCACCGCTTCGGCAATCTCAAGAAGGCGATCGCCAACGTCCTCTCCTTTGACTACATTGGCGCGCTTGTGGGTTCGTTGTTGTTCCCGCTGTTCTTTTTGCCCACGCTCGGCTTTACAAGGACGTCCTTCTTTATCGGCGCACTCAACCTCTGTATCGCGCTCTTAAACATCGTCGTGTTCAAAGAGGTCCTCGGAACATCCCGCCGATATCTGTGGATTTGTAGTGTCGCGATCGGGATCTTTCTCGCCGTAGGTTTTGTCTACTCAACAGGCTGGATCGAAGACGCACGAGAACGCTCAACAGGCCAAAAACTCGTCTATCTTCACCACTCTCCTTACCAACACATCAGACTGATCAGGGACATTCGTCACCCCAAAAAGCCTTACCGTCTGTACATCAACGGCGAACACCAGTTCAGCACAGACAGCGAGCGACGATACCACGAAGCGCTCGTCCACCCGGCGATGTCGATGGTATCTTCCCATAAGCGGGTGTTGTTACTTGGTGGGGGCGATGGGTTGGCGCTGCGGGAGATCTGGCGATATCCAGATGTCAAAGAGGTCGTGATGGTCGATCTCGATCCAGCGATGACCCAATTCGCCAAAAAACACAAACTCTTGCGCAAGCTTAATGAGGGCTCTCTCGAAGACAAACGCCTGAAGATCGTCAACACAGACGCCTTCTTGTACATCAAGAAGAAGCGCACACCGTTCAACGTGGTGATCCTCGATCTCCCTGTCCCTACGCAGATCGCGCTGTCCAAGCTGTATACGGTCAGCTTTTACAAAACACTGCGCAAGATCGTCCACAAAGATGGTGTCGCCGTCACAGAGGCTGCGACGCTCGATCCTGTCGAGAACAAACCTTTTTGGTGTCTCGTGAAGACACAGCGAACCGCAGGATGGAAAGTGCGCCCGATGCTCCACGGACCGATGGCTTTTACAGTAATGAGTCACAAGACGATCCAGCCAAGGCAGTTAACGCTCCAGGTCGCGGCCAAACATTTGACAACGGCGGCTATCAGACGTGCTTTTTCACTGCCTCCAGACGTGACACTCCCCTCCCCTTCTCAGCCCAACACCCTCGAAACACACCGGCTCATGTACCTCGTGCTCGCGCTTCGCTAATCAAGACACCTGTTACCCGAGCCATTCATCCGGTTTGATACATGTATATCCTCTCTCATGGAGGCGTGTGAGCCATCGGCGCAAGAGCGCAGGTGCGTCGGGTAAAGTATCGTGAAATAAGGCGATCCCACCAGGATGGAGCTGTCGCTCCAGACGTCCTAAGATCGCGGGAATCGGTTCATTGCGCGTGTCGAGGCTGCGCATACTCCAACCGATCACACGCAATCCCAACGCCTCAACGACCGGACGAACACGTGGGTTGGTCAAGCCAACAGGTGGACGGTACAGACGCAGGTCTTTCCCCGCAAGCTCCGACAAGGTGTCTTTACCACGCTCGATCTCATCGCGGAGTTTTGGCAGCGTGTACAGATTGATCCACATGGGATGTGTGTCGCTGTGATGTCCGAGGGTATGACCTTCTTTCACGATCCTCTTTACGATCTCGGGGTGTGCGCGTGCGCGTTCACCAATACAAAAGAACACAGCTTTGACATCGTGCTCTGACAAGATATCGAGGATCGCAGGCGTGATCACAGGATCGGGTCCATCGTCGAAGGTCAACAAGATCTGCTTTTTGTCAGATGGACCGCGCGTCATCGTCGACACAAACCACTGCATGTCCAATCGACAGACACCGAGCACGAGTAGACATTGATGGATGAAGAAACCCACCGCAGTCAAAAAGATCGCAAGATATCGATCGAATGACCACCCAAGTAGAGCACAGAGACAGAGCCAGAGAATGAGGAGATAGTTAGAGCGTTGAAAGCGGCTACGTGAGGAGAAGAAGGCAGGTATCGACATCGCGATTAGATCAACGTGTCTTCGATGGAGATCCCTGTGGCGTGGACGCCACTCAGCTTAAAGTTGGGGGACGTGAGGAATGACTCAAAGAGCGAGATGAAGGCAAGCGCAGCAGACGCCATCATCGACTTATCCTCTTGTAATGTGCGGAGATTCTGCTCACGCACTTTGCGCTCAGGGTGATCGAAGTGATTGGTAAACAGACCATCGAGTCGGTTTCCGCGCTGAGAGGGTGTGATCCGATTGATACCACCACCGATACAATACTCCATCGCGTCGATCAGGATATCGCGTTGTTTTTCAGCGTCGAGGATGTGATAGCTGAAGATGTGCGTGAGGATTCGACCGGACTCTTGGAGGCTGGCGGCTGCAAGCGCGTGGAACAACCGGATCGCAGGACCTGACCCATCCTTGATAATCTCGGAGCGTCGAACAAGCGTCAAAAAGATCGCGTTCTTGAACATCTGGTACAGGCGGTGTGCTTCATCCATCTGCCCGGGGGGTGGCTTTTGTGTAACGGTCACGCGCTTTTGTCTGGTTTGCAAAAACAACACGTCGAAGATCAACCGGAAGAACTCACCACTTTCATTCTCGACAATACGCATATCCATAGTGTTATCGAGACGATCTGCGAGTTTGACCCACAAGATCTCAGGTTGATCGACAGCTTGCTCGATCATGCGACCGAGATACTCATTGTAGTCTTCGCTATCGCGTCTGGTGAGCACTTGCATACGATGGTAGAGGATATCGCGCTCTTCGGGGGAGAGGCGTTCAGTCAGTGCCGCCATCTTTTGACCCAGTTCTTGGCGGATGTTCTCTGGTTGATCATCTGTATAGATGTCTTCGTAGTAGTCGTGGAAAAAAGCCGTGAGGATGTCGAGCTCGTAAGGTTCTTCGCAAGCGAGGATCAACAGGTGAGATGCACGCATGGGGTGGATCACAGCGAGCGGACCGAGTCGTCGGGAACGGTTTCGGTAGGCACTGACGAGATAGGCGACACCATCTTCGATCGTCGCCAACGAACCACACAAGGGGCGATTTTGTATCAAACCATTGACGAGCGCTTCGTAGGAGGGGGCTCTCGACGACAGCAAATAATTGATCCTTGCTGAGATCGTCAAAAAACTCGTTAAAGAGAGGAGTTCTTGTTCTTCGAGGTTGATCCGGCTTTCGTGAAACATCTGATGAACTCTCCGTCCATTTGGAAGACACCACACATGAGAAGAGCCTACTTCTACGTGGATATCATCTCTGCCAACTCAGTCTACAGACCTTTTGTTGTAGAACACACAATGACGAAATATCAAGAATTCTTCACCAACGCTTTTTGGCTTCGCTCAGACACATCGAAGCTTCGCCAACGCAGTGATGATGACAACCCGTATCTCTTGAGATGCATTCGTGTGATATTGGGTTTTCACAAAAACATATCTTTTGCGAGAGAACTTTCTCCTGGTACGAAGAGAGAACACATGAGAACGTCTACGAACTCCGTCTCTTCTTGGGTCTTCTAGTGGATTTGTTTTTGATCGAGGGTGGTTTTTTGATCTTTTTCTTCTTCTTTTCAAAGGAGATTGACATGGAAACTGGCGGCAAACCGTCTTCTTCCAGGGCAGTCTCATCGGCGATTTCGACACCGTGCTCTTTGGTCTCCTCGCGGAGATCTTTGAGGAGCTGCTTGATATCGCGGGGGATGGGTGCATTGAAAGACATCTCTTTCCCAGTCGTCGGGTGGATAAAGGTGAGAGACCTTGCGTGTAATGCGACCCGATCAAAGTCAGGAAGCTCCTCGTAAATGCGACCACGACGAGCGCAGGCTTTCAAATAGACCTGATCCCCGATCAACGGATGTCCCATCTCACTCAGATGAATACGAATCTGGTGTGTCCGCCCTGTCTCAAGGCGACAGGACAGTAGACTCGCGTGTGTAAATTGTTCGAGCACTTCGATGTGTGTGATGGCTTCTTTGGCGTACTTTTTCTTCGCATCCTTTTTGGGCACAGAGCCCTTGTAACCATCCCCTCTATCCTCGACAAGCCAAGAGCGAACCGTCCCATTCTCAGGGTGACCCACGACCACAGCTCTGTATTCACGACCGATGGAGTGATCCGCAAATTGCTCCTTGAGGTGTTTGAATGCCTCTTTGGTGCGGGCAAAGATCAACACGCCACTCGACAGCTTATCGAGACGATGTACGAGGTGGAGGGGATCTTTGAAACGCCCTTTGCGGATTCGCTGAATCGTCCCACGTAAGAGGATCTCAAGTGTGTCAAGATCTTCGATCTCCGCGTAGGAGACAGTGAGCATCCCTGCGGGCTTGTTGACGAGAACAACGTCCTTGTCGATGTAAAGGATACGACTGGCTTCGAGCTCACCACTCAAGGCACGACGAGGCTCGCTCATACGTACTTCGAGACGTTTCCCTTCGTTGTAACGATTGGCGGGGTTACTTAATCGTCCGCCATCCAAAAAGACTTTTCCAGTGTGGATCAACTTGCGCGCTTGGTTCCAACTGACGGGTTCAGGCGCATATTTTCGCACAAGCGCGGCGTAGGTCTGCTCCTGGTCTTCTTCGGCCAGAAGGCAACTCCAGTTATCTTTATCCACTTCAGTTCGCTCATGGATCTGTTGTGTGGAAGAGGTGCTCGCTTGCTCCTCAGCATTCTTCTTTTGCATAAATCACTCTCATTTCCGGGTTGCATCGACACAAGAGAAAGGATACAACCAAGTACAAATTGGAAAGGTGGTGGTGTCATCCCACCACAAAAACGCCCGGATAAAGGACGATAATCGAATCAATCAACAGCACATCATGCTGTATAGGACCAGAGGACACCAAAAAGCAAATATGTCTTTTCCCTTTGCGCAAAAAAAGGATCTGATCGACGAGGCGATGTACGCGATCAAAGCCCAAGATGCCGACGCATACACACTCCTCGAAGCCAATCAACAACGCCTGATCCGCCTGATGCAACTCCTTCAGGATTACCCATCTCTGCGCGAAGAACAAGCTCTTGGTGGACACTACCGCAACACCGACACGTTGCTCGATTTACTCTGCAGTGTGGAACCTCTTGAGCTCAAGCTGAAGCTACCGAGCAAAGCGATCCTCTCCGAAGGCTACATGACCACCAAGATCCAGCATCTCAAAGGGATCTACTTTACACTTATCCGCATCCACTCACCAGCCTGCCCACCGCGTCTCAAGAAGCGCGTCTTCGACGCACTCGGCAACACCATCCACACCTACCTGCTCTATCAACTACTGCTTGATGTCGTGCTCAACAAAGGCGCGCCCAGAGCCCTCAAACGCATCTCCGCCGCGCACCTCGTGTCTCTGTGGGATACCAGCACGAGCCAGGAGAGTATCGGTGAGTTCTTCGCCCTCATACGCTCTCTCTGGGACGCACGGATGAATGTACAAGTTCAATACGGCACGCTCCTCGGCACCTCTGAGCTGATGCAATTGATCGAAGCACAGTGTCCTCCACAAGTCCTCGATCACTTCATCGAACAACAAATAGATGACGAAGAAGCGTTTGCGTTTCAAGAGTTTTTGTTTGGACTCTCCTTCGAAGAGCTTACCCAACTGCGCTCCGTGATGGAACAACAAGGGCTCTCCATCATCACAGAGCAAGAAGTCAGACGTATGCTCAACCGCCCACTCGGTAGCGCTGGCACAGACCACAGAGAGGACCCACATGTCGTCTATCGCTCTTATAAGCGCCGCCGCATGAAAGCCAGATACAGACGCGACACAAACGCTCCCGGCCCCCAACGAACCGCCGAAGAGTACCTCGTCCACGCCCTCCTCGAAAAAGAACGTCTCTCCTCAACCAACGCCACGTAACCTCCCCTGCGCGTAATTCACTGAATCACCTTGACAATCAAGTACACCACTCGATACGCTCCTACCAAAGATAAGACGATCAACACACCAAGCTCGGGAATGCATTCTCTGTCAACGACCTCCCCCTAAAGGGAGAGGCTTGAAAGAGTCTCTATGTTGACCAGCCTGAGTCCTTTTCGGAGGACTACGTTAGGAGCGAATGTATAGG
>MDTC01036192.1_pt1 | contig 24045 bp, 7 predicted proteins | sample 811181 | NCBI WGS metagenome assembly MDTC01 (sample SAMN05326644, study PRJNA326480) | marine metagenome | isolation source: seawater | place: Pacific Ocean: North | collected 2011 | reverse complement strand
TATACTACTGCATCTCTACCACCTAACAGGTTGAATGAGAACGCTATTGTACAGGCAGAGATTGACACTGTTGACTCAGCGTCACCATATATGTTCAACCTGTCTATTAGATCTACTTGGGGATTGTGCGGTATGCACGCCAATGGATCTAAGGTTACTGGTTTCAAATCTATGGTTTGTGCTCAGTATACTGGTGTATCTCTACAGAAAGACGATAGAGCATTTACTAAGTTTAACGAAGAAACAGCACAGTTTGATTCAGCGTGGAATGGTGTAGCAGTAACAGATCCAGAAGAATTAGCTACTGGTTCATTTGCTACTACACCATATCACACTGATGGTAGAGCATACTTTAAGAATGAGTGGCGTAATGCGCACGTTCGTTTGTCTAATGATGCGTTCATTCAGGCAGTTTCGATCTTCGCTGTTGGTTTCGCTGATCACTTCCTAATTGAGTCTGGTGCTGATATTTCAATTACCAACTCTAACAGTAACTTTGGTAATACTGCCCTAGATGCTATTGGATATAAGGGATATTCATTCTTCCAAGATAAGCACGGTTATGTTACTGATATTGTTCCTCCACAAACAGTTGATTTAGAAGATACTACACAACCTCCATATTACGGTGTTGATATTCTTTCTTCTAAGGAGCCATCAGGTCAGACACGTGTTTACCTATCAGGTGAGCCAGAAGAAGTAGCAGATCCAGATAAGACACCAACGTATCTACTTCAATCTTATAAGATTGGATCAAAACGTGATGATAGAATATATGCTAAGTTAGAACCAGACATTGCTGGTGGTGAGGCAGGTCCACAAGAGAAATCTGCACAGTTGTCACCTAATGGTTTTGATACATTTACTGTATCAACCCTTTCATCTGCATCACAGTCAGTACAGAACGCACAAGGTGAAACTATTACCTATCGTGCAACAATATTTACTTGCCCTGAGGCACACGGTCTCTATACAGGTGCACCAGTTAGACTAGTACCTAAGAGAACCAGTAACTCTATTGCTAATGAGTTAGTACGTCTTCCTAAGGGATTAGATCCTAACACAATTTACTATATCATTGCTCCAGGTCGTCATACACAACCTGTACCCCCAGATCAGACATTCCCAACAGAGGATTTAAACACATTCCTATTAGCAGCATCTGAAGATGACTCTGCTGCTGGTAACGCTATCTATATTCCAGAAGGTTTAAACTCTGGTGTACAGATTCAGATGAATCAGTTCATCTTTGATGTTCTTCCGACACCTTACAAGTATAAGATTACTAATGCGGATCCTGCAACTAATGAGTTTACATTAGAGCAGTCACACGTATTCGATAAAGGTTTCGCTACTAAGGCAGCAACAGGTGTATTCTTCCGTGCAAAACCAGGATCTCAACTTCCTGGTGCGTTAGATGCTAATAAGATGTATTATGTCATCTATGACAATTCATCTAGTAACACAAATAAGTTTAAGATTGCTGAAAGTGCTGCACTAGCAATTCAAGGTGGTGGTGTTCCTTATAGTATCACATCTAGTGGTACTGTTGGTACTCCTGGCCAAGATGAAGTTTACGTATTCTCTTGTAACAATCGCCACCCATTGAGATATGACCCAGAGATGACAGCATCTCCACTTAAGAGTGGTCATTGGTATCTTAATGTTCTCAACACTGGTTCTCAACCTAACCAGATTTATACACGTATATCAACCCTTACGGAGTATGTCAGTGAAGAAATCCTTACAACCTCAAATACTTACATCAAGCGTATCAACGATAGACGCAGGGAAGATGACCGCATCTACCGTCTCCGTTACGTCATACCGAAGGAAGTTGACAACGTACGTGAACCATTGCTCGGTTATGTCCTTAAGGTCAGGACTGACGAGAATAGAAGATGTAGACCCCAAAAAGTAGTTCTAGAAGCACTTGATGGTACTTCAGATATGCCAACATTCTATGGTGGAACTCCTACTGTAGATGGTAGTGGTAATAACTTACCTATTCAGAGTGACTACAAATATGATCCTTATCTAACTGGTAACAGTAAGAGTCTTGTAACTGATTCGGGTATTAAGTTTACAATTGAATCAGCAAGACAGAAGACAATTAGTAGTGTTAACAGAATTGAGTTAACAGTTGTAGATCATACCATTAATACTAACGTAGCTGCTGGTACTGCACTAGCATCTGGTACTATCCTTACAGAATTTAAACTAACCAGTGTTGCTGGTGGTGCTTTTGTAACTGGTAACTCAGTTGCTTGGTCTGGTTTCTCTAGTAGTTCACCTATTAGTGGACAGTTACCTAGTGTACATAAACAGTATACTGAAGGTGGAAACACATATGTTGTTGTAGCGAGTGATTTCTCACTACTTCCTTACATCAAGTACAATGCTGGCACTAATACTATACTTGCTAGTGGTACAGCTACTGGTATATTGGCAGAGAGACCAAATGGCGGTAGAGATGATTATACCGATTATGCTAACGATCTAGGTAAGCAATATGTTATCCGTAATGCTCCAGTTTATACACTGACACCTGGTGATTTCGTTAGAGACGAAACTGACGGTAACCAGAAAGACTATAAGGTTGTTTCTGTTAGTGATGTTCCTGAGATTGATAACACATATTATGTTTACCGTGTTAAGACTCTTCGTAAGAGAATTTACAACCAGCAGGATGGTATCTATTATCTAACTGCTCTACGTGGTGACTTCTCTCCATCTGTAACTGAGTTCAACACATTTAAGTTTGGACATCCAACAGAGAGACTATATCCTGAACTATTTGCTGACGATCCTTTATGGTTCGATCCTAATGGTGATGGTTCTACTGTTAAAGATGCTCCTGCAACTATATCTGTTGCTGACAACTATGTTCACGGTCTTGTTGTTGCTGACGATAATAAGAACAGTATTACTAAAGAAGCTACAGAAAGCATTCTGACAAACCTTGATAGATTTGGAACTGGTTCTACTATTTCCATCTCTCTAGAAGCGATGGAGGGTAAGGCAGTTGCGTCCCGTGAGGACAGGGTAATCGGTGTTGAGGGCGACAGTGTTGCTGTTGCTGACCGTAGAGTCTATGTTGAACTTAGACGACCCTCTCAGGCACGTTCTGGTAACCATACCTTTGAATACACTGGTTTTGGACCAGGTAACTATTCAACCGCATTCCCATCTAGACAGGAATACGTTCTATCTGATGATGAAGTTCTCTTCTCTCAGGCAAAACGTCAAGACGGTGGTGTTGTATTCTACTCAGGTCTAAACGCTAATGGTGACCTATTTGTTGGTAACCAAAGAATTAATGCTATCTCTGGTGAAGAGACTAAGATTGATGATTCAGTTCTTCGTGTTGCTGGTGAAAACGCAGACGAGGAAGAGAATACTAATGACGTAACAGTTGACACTTTAACTGTTAATAAGAAAGTTAAGTTTAATTTATCAAATGACTTCCAGATAGCTGCTCTTGGTGGTACTAAGTTTACATCACCTGTAGAGATATCTCTAGCAGAAGATCCATTTGCTAATGATAGTAATGATGCTCCAGCACTTCTTATTAAGAGTGTTGCTAACATCAGTAATCCATCTGTTGACGAGACATTAACTAGAACCCATATGAACTTGAACCCAGTGTTCAAGCCTAACACAATTCAGTTTGCTCAATGGGAACTAAATCCACGTAATACTACTTCTGGAGTAATCTATTCCATCAAGACTTCTGAGGATAAGACAGTTCCTGCTTCTGAATCCTTTAAGCAAGAAGGTACTATTGAATTCCGTGGTAGTCAGACAGTTGGTGAAGCACATAGAATTTCAAATGTTAACTACAATACATCATTAGGTTGGATCTACACACAGATTGGTGGATATCAATCAGGTGAGAGTGCTGAGTTTGGATGGAGAGAATGGGGTGTAATTGGTGCAGATGCACTAACCACATATACTACAGGTGCTGGCTCTACTGCTAACGATCCTGGTAATGATATGAGGTTGGGTGTTAACCTCAGAAATGTTCGTACTACTAATGGTACTGTATGGCCACAACAGACACTAGACGTTGAAGGTTCTGGTATCTTCCGTAACTCTTTATGGGTTGGTGGTGATAACCTTAACCCAACTGGACAGCATACATTACGTGCATATGATGATGACGGTAATGGTATTGGACGTGTTTCTATTAACACTGGTGATACTACTGAAGTTACTGGTAACACAGGACTTTGGGTTGGTGGTGACGTAATAGTACGTGGATCCAGTGTTGGAACTACCCCTGTTGAATCAGTTGGTGGTGGTCAATCTAATGGTAACCTTACTATTGATGGTACATTCACTGCATTGAGTGATGGTAATCACGAGATGGTGGGTAGCCTAACAGTTACTAAGGATCTAACCGTTCGTGGTGGTAATATTAAGTTATATCGTTTAGATAGTGATAGTGCTGCTACTAACTTAAGAATAGATACAGATCAGTCTGCTACAGATCGTCAGGATAATTACATTACTGTACAGGGTCAGAACCTTGTAATTGGTGATGCAGTATGGGCTAATGATCATTTTGATGATGCTTCTACTGCTAAGTTGGTCATTAAGGCAGATGGATCTGCTCGTATTGGAGACGCTGACGGTGGTATCCAGATGGATGCTAACAGTAATGTATCAATCGGTGAGGCAACTCCAGATGCTACTCAGAAATTGTGGGTCAATGGATCTACTAAGATTGAAATTAGTGGTGGAGAACTACTAACAGTATATGATGGTGCAAACCTCAGACTTAAGCAAGACGCAACTGGACGTGTAGACTTTGTTGGATCTGGTACAGGTGGTGCTCCTAGAGCACGTTTAGAGAACACAGGTGCTCTGACTATCGGTAATGACTTTACTATTAGTAAGTTAGATATTACTGATGATGTAACATTCAATGTAGATTCTGCGAATGGTAACACTATCATTGGTAATGATACAGATAACTCTGGTACATTAACAGTTCATAGTAATACTAATTCAACATCTAAAGATACTGGTGCAGTTATAATTCAGGATGGTGGACTTGGAGTTGAGGGTAACATCAACGCTGGTGGAGACATCAACGCTGGTGGAAACATCTCTTCTGCTACTGGTGAACTTGATATTAATAACGGTGGTACCAACCTCTTTAAGGTTAATATTGACGGTAGTATTGACCTCGATGGTGTTACAGGATTCTTCACACCTACTGCTGGTCGCAAGTGGGTTGAGGTAAGTACTGATACTTCATTAGCAGTCAATACTAGATACTATGTTACTACCTTTGGTGGTGCTGTATTAACATTGACACTACCTGCTTCTCCATCTAAAGGAGATGAAATTAGAATACTTGATACTACAGATGGTTTGACTTATAACAAGTCTATACTTATTAAGACTGATGGTTCTAAACCTATACAAGGAGATTCACAAGGACAGTTGTTAATACAAACTCCTGGTGCTGGTCTTGGTCTTGTATACCTTACATCAGCAATTGGTTGGCGTTTAATTGAACTCTAATGAAAAATTTAGCAGCAGTTAGAGGATTTAAGAATGCCTCTATAGGTACAATTATGGCGTGGACTGGTACCGTTAGTGATGTTCCTGGCGGATGGCTCGCTTGTGATGGTACCACATATTCCGATAGTGATTATCCAGCATTAGTTGGTGTGATTGGATATACTTACGGTGGTAGTTCAGGGTCTTCAACATTTGTTGTACCCAATTTAAATGGATCTTCCACTAAGGTACCAGTTCACAAAGGAGCATCATATGCTTCATCTAGTGGTGGTTCTACTAACACATCAATTACATTGAATGCGAGTTGGGATATAGAAGATAGACCTAATAGACAGGTAAGTTTTTCAGCTCCTGCTACTATACAATCAAATGGTCCAGGTGGTGCTATTTGGCAACAAAATATTGCTATTCAACCGAGAGTAATGTCTTTCGAGAATATGCCAGCACATAACCACAGTTATACTATTCAGACTATGAATAACCAGTTTACTGGTACTCCTAGTGCTGAGTCTGGTGGTGATGTTAGTGCACAATTTGCTGGAGATATGCAAGATAAACCATTAGCTTCTCCTCCAAGTTGTCCAAACTCTGATGATGTAGGTAGATATGGTGTTCCTGGTGGTGCACACTCTCACGGAGCAGCATCATTTACAGTACAAAGAGGAAGTATTCAGATAACACCTTACCAAAGAGATTATGATGATATTAATAGTACAGTGGCACTAAATAATAATCCAGGTGTAGGTAATGCTCAACTTGCTATGCAACCACCATATCAGTCGGCAATATACATCATAAAGGCATATTAATGGCAATACAGTACGCAGCTATTAAAGGAGCACAAGGTGTAGCACCAGGAGTTATAATTCCTTTTTCAAGGGAGGTTCAGAATGCTGGACAGCAGATGGATCGTGTTCCTGGTGGTTACTTAAGATGTGATGGAAGTGTATTTCAAGCATCAGATTATCCAGATCTTGCAAGAGTTTTGGGTGTGGGTGCTGCTGGTGGAAGTGGAATACCTGCTTGTAGGTATCCTCCTGGAATCTCTGGCACTTCATTACTTAATCCTACTGTAGATGCTGATGGACAATTTACTCAGGGTACATTCTGTGTTCCTAATTTAGGAGCAAAGTATTTACAACCTAGTAGTACAGCAGGTACTCAATTTGTGGGTGACTCTGCAATGAGTGGTGGTGGTATAGTAGAACGTGCTGGTCTTGGATATAAAGCACAAATACAACCAACTGCAAATAGTTCATACACAGGATATATTCGTTGCCCTGAGTTTTCCTCAGCAGCAAGTGGATCTCCTATCTTAACAGTTGACAGTAGTAGTATAACTGCTGCAACAATTAGTATTGGTCAATGTGCAGAGCACGACCACGATGCAGGTGTTGGGCAACCAACTGCTCCAAAGATAACTCAACCTCAAGGAAGAGGTATAGATACTGACCTGACTTCATTCGATAGATATGGTGTTAACCTATGGAAAGGTCCATCAATCGGTATTACATCTGTTAACGTAGGAGCTCCGTTCAATATTGACTTAACTACTACAACAGATGTCAATCATCAACACGGTCTTGCTGGTTCTGCTGCATCAAATCAGTTAGAATTTACACAACCGCAGATTGATATTAGTTTTTCTGGTTCTACTGCTACTTGTGGTCTAACTGCTGATACTAGAGAGCATTTGAATCACGTTACATCACCCTATATGATCCTAGAGTTCATTATTAAGTACTAATGGCAAAGTATTATTCACAAACATCTCCTGCGTGGAATGGAGTACAAGTTGGCACCATCTCTATGATGCCTAAAGATGCTACTGGTGCTTATTATGCCCCTGCTGGATGGTTAGAATGTAATGGTAGGTCACTTGATCCAAATGAATATTTGGGTTTGTATACTATTATTCAAGCAACGTATGGTGGAACTGTTACTGGTACATTCCCTGCGATGACAGGTAGTTTCAATGTTCCCGATCTTAGAGATAGAAGAGTTGTAGGTACTGGTAGATTGAGACCAGATGGTGCCTCCCCTCAATTAGAACAACACGATAGTGGTACAACAAATAACACTGGTACTACAGGTGGTAAAAATAATATAACGTTACTTGATGTTGCTTCAAGAGTTCAACTTGTATCTGGAAGTGTACAGAGTACATTTAATACGAGTAGACTTCAGCAAGTATCAACTCAGATTACAGATGGTGTTTTAGAAGTTAACAGTGGTTTCCTTGCTAACCACACAATGCCTCATTGGCCACCTCATAGTCACGGTACTGGATACACCAGTATGACAAGTGGTGGTGGTATTACTGCTGACCGTACTAGTCCTGGTAGTGGAGATACACAGATTCAAGGTGGTCCTAGTGGCGGTACAACTTACGATGGTTCGCAAATATTAGTTACAGGAGGTGCTTCTGAACCTCATTCACACTGGGTTTCATTTAAAGGTAGTATTGGAGGAACTGTTTCTTACCATAAAGGATGGGGTGATTCCGTAGGTATAAGAGGACAAAACACAGCAGGAAATGGATACGCTGGTAATGATTGGTATCAAGATTTTTGTGTATCTGGTAGTGGTGGTAGTGGTAGCAGTAGTACCAGTTGGGTAACTACTTACGGTCCTGCATATACTACTCAGAATTATGTTTCATTCTATCAGAATGTATTCACTTATGTTTATCAGGGTTCCACTGTTGGTACTATCACAATGGGAACTGGTCAGTCAGAGCCAGTAGAGTCAGGTGGTAAGAGATATTATGGTGGATCATTGGCAGTAGATAATGGTAACTCTTGGCAAAATCCTAACTATTATGAGATACAGGTAAAAGAAGAGCAGACTAGTGGTTCTGGTGGTGGTAGTGCTGATCCTGCAAATGAAGGTTTAATCGATATAAACAATGGTTCTTGTACTATTAAACCAACCGCATCTATGATGCAGTGGGTGTTTGATATGTCTCCTGTAGATGCTACTCAAGTTACTTTCCAATTAGATGTTGACCTAGGTTTAGAAGGAACACCTGATCTTCAACCAGAATATCAAGAGACTGCATATATGATATTTGCAGGAGTTAGTAGTGATGCTTACACACCACCTCCAGGTGGCGGTGCTGGTGATCAAACTCCTGACCAAGTTGGTCCTTTTAACATTGCAGTTACTCAAGCTAGTGGAGATGGACTTGTAAGTTTCAATCTTACTGGTGTTAGTAACACATATTCTTTTGACGTTGAAGTATTAAAGACAGGTGGTGAGTCAGTAAGTTCTCAGCCTATTAATGTAGGAGGAACTGGACTTGCTACTAAAACTGGATATGTTTTAGATGATACTATTAGTATGACTCTAGAAGCACCTGCGAGTGGTGGTACAAATGCTCAGTATGAAATTAGAGTTAAGTTTAATGCTTCAACTGTAATGACTGCTCAGGCAACTATAACTTATGAGGCAGCACCTACAATTACAATATCAGCACTACCAACAAGTGTTTCTTCTGGTACTGCTGCTAATGTAACGTTTGAGTCTGCTGGAGCAACAGCTGTTGTATCTTCAAACTTTGGTGCTACTACTGCAACAGGACAGACACTTGCAGTTTATCCAACGGTTACGACAACATATACTGTTACCTTAAGTAATGCTTGGGGTTCTACAACAGGAACTACAGTAGTTAATGTTCAGGCTGCTAATGCTCCTACAATTAATATGAGTGTTAACCCCACTCAGATAACTGCTGGTGGATCTTCTGCGGTATCATATAACTGTAATGATGCGGATACGTTTATATCTGCAACATCATCTCCAACAGATACAAATTGGGATAATGCTTCTCATACTACAACATTCTTCAGTCAAAGTGTATCACCGACTGCAACCACAATATACTATATTACACTAGAAAACCAACACGGTCAGAGTACTCAACAAGTTACATTAACTGTTGATCCTCTACCTCTTCCAGAGGTCTCACTATCATCTAATATTACAACTACTGAGTATGGTAACTACGATCCAGATGATGACACTGAAGCAATAATGACTTGGAGTACGATTAATACTGCTGGTGTTACTATATCTGGTACATCTACACCTAATGATCCTAACTGGAACCCTACAACTACTTCTGGTGTATTCAACGTTGCTCCTCAAGTTAACACAACGTATACAATTACTGCTACAAACTCTAGTGGATCTGATTCTGCTAACGTAGCCATAACAGTGATTAGTATGCCAGAGATTACACTAACAGTTAACAGATCATATACACCTGCTGTTGGTAGTAGTCAGTTTATTATGACTTCAGGTGCATCAGCTGATGCGTTAGACTGGTTATACTTCTGTTGTAACGAACCAATTACAGTTGGATATGCTGTTACTGGAACTGCTAATACTATTTGGGGTGGTATTTACTGGGGAACATATACAGATAGTGGTACAAACCCATCGAATGATGGTGTTAATACTAACTTAGGTAGCACTGGTAACAATGCTACAGGTACTTGGAGTAGTGTTGTTCCTATGCCTAGTGAGAATGGTAACTCTCTTGGTGGTGTGGATGCAATCTCTGCTTCTAAGAGAAAGGGAATCATTAAAGTAGAAGCATCTAACACTGCTGGAATGGTTGCAATTTCTGGATACAGATTTGTTGCTCTTCAGTTTAGAATTGCTAGGTATAGCGATTGGCAGAATACAGCATACTTTACTGGATCTAACTTTGGAGTAGGTAACTCTCCTCAAACAACATATAACTTTAGCACAGTAGGAGTTAGTAATCAAGGTTATATTGATGTCTTCCCTGCATTAATTAATGCTGGTACTACTTGGACGTGTACAAGTATATTGAATATCATCGGTGCTGGTGGTGCTTCTAACTCAGGTGAGTTGAAGGCACGAGTTATCAATGGTAAATTCCTTGTAGAAGATCTACCATCAGGTCAGACAGATGATGACTTTATAGATCTTACAGCACATTGTAACGTTGCTGACTTCAGTGGTCCTTCTACAGGTCATAACACTGCTGCTACAGCGACATTCTCAATCACGATGCCAGGCGGTGATTTAAATACTAGTGATATTAATGATGTGTGGGAACCAGGTGACGGAGATCCATAAATGTGTTATACTGCTCTTAGAGTAGATTTGTTATGGATTTAGCACCAATAAAACCTATGGAGTTGATGTTAGACTCCAAGGTTACAGAATCAGAGTTCAGTGATTTCATTGGAGTCTGGCCAGGATTAATGCCAGAGGGTTTATGCCAGCAGTATATTGACTGGTATGATACTTTAGAGCAGGCTGCGGATATAGTTACTCCTAAGTTAGATTCTACAACTGTTGCTGATGGTAGAGTACAGTTTCCGCAAGGTTCTCTTGGTAGATATGATAAGCAAATTTTAATCAATCATAATAATCCTACCTTACAGAACGTTACCTTACAATATCTTAAATCGATTACCCAACACTATATCTTTAAGTATCCACAGTTAGAAACAGAAACGATGATGAGTAGTGTCATCAAGTTTCAGCATACTCCTGAGGGTGGTGGTTATCACGTATGGCACTATGAAGCAATGGGTTTATCTCATTCTCCACGTGTTTTAGTTTGGATGATTTACTTAAATGATGTAGAAGATGGTGGTGAGACAGAATTTTTTGATCAGAAGAGAAGGATTAAACCTACAAGGGGAACCTGTGTTGTATGGCCTGCTGGTTTTACGCATACACACAAGGGAAATACAGTTTTATCAGGTGATAAATACATATTGACAGGATGGTATCTATTAAATGGCTCGTAATTTTGGAGAAGCCGATTTCACTATCTGGGTAGATAGTAAAATTATCGGCGGTAAAAATTCAACTGGTAAGCAACAGGGATTTGTTATCTCTGATAGTGATTGGACTAGTACAGTTCTTCCTGCCATTAATGGTACATTCCACGTTGCTGGTGTAGATGAATTAACTTGCCTTCACTATTGGAAAGAAAATAATCCAGTAGGTGAAGCAGTTTGGTATCTTGCCGAAAATAAGGATCTAAGTGGTGAAGTAGCTATTACTACTAATGATTCTACAAAGGTTAATGAAGCAACTACTTTGGTTAACACGTTGACTCCTCTTCGTACAACGTACGAAACTGCATATAATGCGGAGCAACAAGCAGCACTTGATGCAGAGAACCAGAGAAAATATTTCGTTGACAATCAAATTCCAGAGAATCTTCTAGCACTTCGTGCTATGAGAGATCAATTAATGCAAGACACTGATTTCTATATGTTGGAAGATATATGGGAACATTATGCTGCTGATCCCCCAGCTCAAGTACCTGCTGCTGCTAGAGTTAAAGATAATTGGAAGACATACAGGAAACGTTTAAGAGATCTCCCGTCTCAACAAGCAGATCCATATGATTATAATAACTTTACTGGTTGGCCAGTTCCCCCTACTGACGCTACATTTGTGCCCTAATTATGTTTTTTCGTTATGAGCTATTGAATGATGTTAATCTTAAACACGTTCAAGATTTTTATGGTTTCTCTGATTTTACTGATGGTGCCAAGACTGGTGCTAATGACAAGAAAATCAAAAACAATGTTGAGATGCAGGATGAGCACAGTAAGGCTGCTTGGAATATAATCTGGGATAATTTTCAGAAGCATACAGTACCCAATTTTTATATGTGGGGCTGTACCAGTACCGTAGCTTTATTCGTTAAGTATACCGAGGGTATGCATTATAATTGGCATTGCGACTCACCTTTTATGGGTGGTCAAGCAAGAACTGATTTTAGTACAACTGTATTTTTAAACGAACCAGATGAATATGAAGGAGGAGAACTAGTCTTAGAGCACGGTACTGAAACTCTTGAAGTTAAATTACCTGCTGGATGGGCATTTAGTTATCCCACTGGAACTAGGCATATGGTCAAAGAGGTAACATCTGGTGAAAGAAACGTAGCTGTTTTTTGGACTACATCAATGTTCCGTTGTGATGATGATCGACGGATTGCAACCCTTAATTATGAGACAAAAACTGAACTACATAAACTTTATCCTAACGCAACCTCTCCTGATGATCCTCATTATGGTATGACAAGAACTTTGGATGAACAACTGAATGCTTTGATGCGTTATAAAGCTTACTAAATAACACTTAGGGAAAGTACCACTTACTTTTGGAATAATGCAAAAAGAGGAAGGCAGACTTATTGTTACGGTATCGAAAGAGACCGATGCAAGAGCCGTCATTGAACGTGCGAAACAACGTTTTACGTCGCTGATAGAGGCACACGATCTTGGAGCACTTAACCAAGTGTTTTTGGATTTTCCTGGAAAGGATCAGAATTATATTGAAGTTTTAAAGAGTAACGTAGATTTTCCTGAAGTAATAGGTGCTCGTTGGGATAAAGAGATTAGAATCCCAAAAGATGACGTATCAGCAACTGAAGAAGCTATATCACACTGGATGAACCCAGAGTCGCATATTAATCACGCAGACGCAACAAAATTTTCCGCAGAAGTAACTCCCCCTCCAGACGCAGTAACAGACCCTAAGACTGAGCACGGTACTTTAACATTTAATTCCCCTACAAGAACAGAAATTGCTACTGCAATTGCGCAAGAAGGCGATAGTATTCCAAACTTAGAGCAACAGGTAGATCCCTTTGCATATGGTAATGTTGTTCCCTACACTGGAAGTACTTCCACTCCAACCTATGAAGGTGTTGTTAATAATGGTAGCTTTGGTCCTAAATTAGGATACTATGCTGGTGGTTTGGTCTATGAATCTTATCAGATAGATTACCTAGTTCCAGGTACTGTAGTTTATATTTGGGTAAGAGATGCTTCTAACTTAAACTATAAGTGGTGCTTTTCTACTACTCCAGATGGTGTACATAATGGTGGTGTAGAATATACTACTGGTGTTGTAAGAGTTGGTACTCCTGGCTCTGGTAACAGTGGTGGCAATGGTAATGGTGCTTACATCGCTATTCCAATTACTGCAACTACACCTTTAGAACTATATCTTTATGAAGATACTACTCCAGGCTTAGGTCTTTCAGGTTCTTCGTTACCTTCAACGACAAGATCGATGAAGTTTACGTTGTTTAATAAGTGGTACTTACAAAGAATTTCGCAGTATCAGGATGGTTTAGGATATGGTCTATATTCATTGACCGAAGACGGAGAGAATTCAGACTTATATGTTATTGACACTGGTGTTCGTGGATGTAGCAGACCAACTGGATCTGCTGGTGCTAACCTACACCCAGAATTGTATCACCCAGATTACGCATCCGATTTAAATGGTGCGACAGAACAAGCAAATTATCGTGTGTATGAGGTTCCAGGGTATAACTCAGGTATCACACTCAACGGTGTAGCAAATAGTAATGAGGATGATTCAGGTCACGGTACAGAGTGTGCTATCTTTGCTGCTGGTAGAACCTTTGGTGTATCCAAGAAGTCTAAAATATATTCTCTAAAAGTTTTTAATGAATTAGGATCTGAGTACTCAACATTTTCAAGTAGATTTGCATATGCTATCTTAGCAATTGTTAATCACAATAATCCTGCTCACGCTAATTGGAAAGGTAACTATAGACCTGCCATTGTTAACGCATCATTAGGAACAACAGTACCTGGTCCTTCATATCCTTATGTTCCTAAGAACGAACCTGGATTTGATACTGGATTGGGTAGTGACACATTGTTTGATGACTATGAGAACTATCTTGTAGCTAACCACATCATTCTTGTACGTTCTGCTGGTAATGGATTCTATACAATAGGTGGTTCATCCTATGAAGGATATCAAGGTAAATTCTTACCTGGTGTTCGTTCTAATGGTCCGAAGGATAACAAGTGGAATATGGAGATTGGACAAGAGAGTCTCGATGGTAAGATAACCGTTGGTGCTACATCTTGGGCTAATACATTCTCTGCGTTCTCTAACTACGGTACTATTACTACTAGTGCTCCTGGTGAATCAGTATATGTCCCACAATACTATTGGAATAGTAATACTGTATACAACCAAGTAAGTTCTTCTTACTATGCTTGTACTGATGGTACATCATTCTCTGGTCCTATTGTTGCTGGTATTCTACTCCAGTGGGCTACGAAGATGGCATATCTTCAGAATTATACTTATGAAGGTGGTCAATCACTTCCTAAGTTAGCAAAAGCTTGGTTACGTAGACCACTTGATTGGGATTACAGTCGTCAATATAATGGTGGTAATGCATCACCTGTTAGTTATGAATTTGGTGGTGGTAGTGTTCAGACCTATCCTAATAACAGTCTAGATGAGATAACACTAGATGGTGTTAACCTTACTGTTGCGGTAGGTCAAGCAAGTAATGTTATAACATTTAACTTGGGATCTGAATTTTCTAGGTTCAACCCTGTTATTGGTAATTTAGTTCAAGTTCGTACTCCTATTGGTATTATATCTCAGGATGTGATTTCTGATGTATGGGTAACATCTGCTGGATCACCTACTGCTGCATACCATAAAGAAGGTGGATTATTTAATCTTGTTAGTGACAATCATCCTGCTCCAGGTCTTTACGGTACATTCCCTAAAGCTGGAACATCTGGATATGTTTCTAACCTTACTCTAAGTCAACAGGGTTCAGGATATACTGTAGCACCTGTTGTTAGTTTCTCAGGTGGTGGTGGAGTAGACGCTGCTGCATCAGCAACTATCACACTAACTGGTGGTGCTGTCACAGGTATTAACATTGATCAAGCTGGTTCTGGATACACAGTAGCACCTACCGTAGTCCTTACTGGAGATGGTGTTGGTGCAACTGCAACTGCAACTATCTCACTTACTGGTGGTGGTATACAAAGTGTTACTGTTACCAACGGTGGTCACGGATACAACCCTCTAGATTTACCAACAATTACCTTCACTGGAGGTGGAGGACTTGGTGCATCCGCAACCGCAGTTGTGGTTGATGGTGTTGTTACTGCTGTCACTATTAATAGTCCAGGTTCAGGATATACTGTAGCACCTACTGTTGGTATTGCTAATGCATCTGCACCAGTTAATAATCCTGCACACAATCCAGACAATGACTTTGTATCTGGTGGTGGATCTGTTACAACTGGTAACTTGAACACAGTTAGTAGAGCACTAACACAGGTTGCTGATAACTTACCACAGCCTGCATTATATGGTGTCTTCCCTAACGCAAACAACTCTTATTCAATATTACCGAAAGGATATAATCATACAATAACATATCGTGGTGGTAGGAACGTTACTGCTGATACTCCTACATCAACTCAAGGATTTGCTTACGATATGCTTGGTCTTACCAAGAACGGTGTTAGTATACGTAACTGGAGTCACGGTAGTGGTGTTAACTTACCTTCTGGATATAACTGTCCTACTGGATATGCCTTTGATAAGTATACTACTAGAACTGCATTCGGTGCTGACGAAGGTACAGGTATAGTTAATACTGATGGAGCATACTACTACATTACTGGTGACTTCCTAATCAATACTTGGAAAGGATCAACTACAAACTATGTTGTCACTGTAGTTAATACTGCTGGTGGTAATAGGTACTACTTAGATGGTAATCAGACACCTAACCTTATTTTATCAGAAGGTAATACATATTACTTCGATCAGAGTGACTCTACTAATACTGGATACCCATTTAGATTAGCAGATTCACAGGATGGTATTCACATCCAAGGTGGTAGTGAGTACTTAACAGGTATTAAGTATCAGGGTACTCCTGGTGATGGTCAGGCTGGTACTGGTACATACTTACAGGTGCAACCTGAAGCAGCTAACCTTTATTACTATTGCTCATTGTATTCAGGGTATGGTGGTGCTGCATCTGTTACTACAAATACAAACTCTGCTGCGTTACCATCACATACCACATCAGATATTATAAATGCAACTCATCACTCACCTATAGTTGGATACGCTATGGATGGTTATCCCATCTATGGTCCAATTGGATATGATGATCCCGCATCGAATACAACATTAGCAAGGATGATATCTGCTTATGATGTAAGATCTGTTCGTTCAGGTACTCCATACACTCCTGTAAACTACACTTGGGATGTTACTGCATCTGATAGTAATGACTATCTGTTCACTGCAACAGGTGGTTCATCAAACTCTGGTACTGATGTAAGTATTGCTGCTAATGTTGGTGACAACCTTATCTTCAACGTTAACGCATCTTATGTCACAGGTGGTGGTGGTGGATCTACTCCTCAAACTTATAACTTAGTTGTTACAGCATCTAACTCTAATGACTATACAATCTCTGGATCTGATAGAAATGGTAACCAAAATGGTGCTGATCCAGGATTAACATTCTATGAAGGTGATACTATTAACTTTACAGTATCTGCTAGTGGACATCCATTCTATCTAAAGACTGCTGCTGGTACTGGTACTGGAAATCAGGTAAGTGGTGCAACTAACCAAGGTACACAGAGTGGTACTGTTAGTTGGACTCCAACAACTGCTGGTACTTACTACTACCAGTGCGAATACCACGGTAGTATGGTTGGAACTATTACAGTATCTGCTCCTGGTGGCGGTGGTGGTACAACTGTTAACCATCCATTCTGGATTCAGAAAGTACCTGCTCCTTACAACCCTGCGCAGGTAGTTGCAACAGTAACTAACAATGGTAACCATAATGCTACTGTATTGTGGAACACATCTACAACATATCCTGGCACTTACTATTACGTCTGCGAAGCACACCAAGCAATGACGGGTACTATTACCCTGACTGAACCTGTTGGTTATGCTCCTAATACAAATACTTACCCAATGGGATCCTTTATACAGGATTATGAATTGAAGACGGGTACTAATACTGCTGGAGAATCAATTCATTTAGACCGTAGAAACGGTAGATTCTGTATTACTCCTGACTTCCCAGGTGGTACATACGCATACTTTATGACGTTTAATTCGTCAGCAACTCCTGTATTCCCGTACGTTATTGGAGATTACTTCTATGGTGATCCTGTAGCTTACGGTGGTAGTGCATCTGCAAACCCAGTCTTTGAAGAACCTGCAGCTGCTGGATGTGATATTGGTACACAAACTGGTGTTCTTGATGCAATTACTATTGATGTTCCTGGCGTTGGATATACCACTTGTACTGTTAGCTTCACTGGAGGTGGAGGTGGTGCAGGTGCTCAAGCATCCGCAACCCTATCGGTTCTTGATGGTTATATCTCAGCATTAAATGTAACTACCCCAGGTACTGGATACTCAACTGCTCCAACTGTTTCTATCGCAGCACCAAACGTTGCTGGTGGTGTACAGGCAACTGCTGTAGCATCTATTGCAATTACTGCTGGTAACCCAAATAGTATTGTTGATCAATCATTCGACCAAGACTTTAACTGGAGAGGAGGTACTGATTACGGTCACTCCACAACTCTTCCAGTTGCCATACCACTACGTAGTGTTAAACCATTTGGTATAAGCACAACTGGTGTGTATATGTACCATTACAGTAACGAGAGTGGACCAACTCCTGGTTGGACATTCAATGACGTTACTAACGAGAACTTAACTGGTGCTGACACATACGGTGGTTATCCTAATGCAGCAAATGTATATGGATATAACTCTAGTAAGTTACTAGAATCATATGAGGATGAAGCTGTTCGTACTGGATCCACATATATTGCCAATAGTTACTTCGATCTAGGATATCAAACTATTAATTGGGTCGTAACTGTTGATGTTAAGACTGCTGGTAACAATGACTTTGGTTCAGGTAGTGCTAATGGTTACTTCTTAAGAAGTGCTGCTGGTGTTACTACTGAGCAACCTACACTTGAATTTACTAAGGGTAATACATACATCTTTAATCAAGATGATACCTCCAATGACACTCACCCATTATACTTCTCTAGTACAGATGATGGTGTACACAGTGGTGGTGTTAAGTATAACGATGGTGTAACATACAGACTTAATGGTGTCTCTGTTGATGCTGTTACATATGTCTCATCATTTGACGTTGCAACAACTAGATCTGTAACTATTATAGTTCCTTTAGATGCACCTGCTGATCTTCATTACGTATGTAATAATCATTCCAAGATGGGTGATGCTATTACAACTAATACTAATATTCAAGGTGACTACAGGAGACACGCTAATGGACACTCTAAGATCTTAGGAATAGCATTTGATGGTTATCCTATCTACGGACCATATGGTTATCAGGATGAGACGAATAGTTCTAGTTCTGTTGTTCGTCTTAAGCCAGGATATATGCAGAAATTGGTAGGTAGAACACCTGATGGATATCTCAACCGTCCTTCTACTGTATCATATCCATATAAGTCATTCAATGAAGACTTTGAATATGCTGGTAATGATAACGATGGATTAGAAACAACTTACACAGTGGTTGTATCAGCTGCTGTAACCTCTGGTAGTGGTAATCGCTACTACATTAGTGGTACTGGATTAGATGGTACTGTAGAGAAACCTTCTTTCAACTTTAGAAAGGGTAGAAAGTATATCTTTAACCTATCTGATGCATCTAATGATACTCACGCTATGCTCTTCTCTGTTTATGGTGATGGTGTATCACAGGGTTGGCACGTTAGTGGACAGAACGCACAAGATATTAACGCAGTTTATACTGCTGGTGTAGTTTATAAGTTAGAAGATGCAGTAGTAGATTATGCTGCTTATGTTGCTGGCTTTGATGCTGCAACTCTAAGATCAGTGGAAGTTACTCCTGCTGTTGATGCACCACAAGCACTATTCTATTTCTGCTACAATCACGCTAATATGGGTGAGAGACTTATCGTAGGTGACTTAGATAAGAGAAATGGTCGCTATTGTAAGACTCCTGACTATCCAAATGGTACCTATGCATACTTCATTACTGAAGATGATAACGGTGACCCTGCATTCCCATATATTGCTGGTGATACATTCAAGTCAGATCCTATCTTCCCTGGTGACACAGCATACGAGGGTGATTCATTCGTATATGATGTAGGTGGTGTTGAATTCAATGCCCTACAATATACTTGGCATCCAATTACTGACGTAGATTCTGCTAACACTAGTTTCCAGATCACTCCAGCAGAGGCATCATTCACTGCTCAATCTAGTGAGGTTGGTGGTAACCTATTGAAGGTTTCTAATGTTACTGGAACTCATCAGGCAATGGATGGTATTTGGACTTGGCAACAAGAGAGTGCAAATAACAAATTGTGGTATCAGACTGAGCAACAAGAATTAGCTGGAGAGGGTGAAGGTACAGAGATACTACAACTCCCAGTAGATAGAGGAACAGATCATAACCACGCAGATGAGCCAGTAACTAGAGGTGCTGTTACACCATACATTGACCTATTAACTACTTGGTATACTCCTGCTGGTTCATTAGGTACCTTTAATTTAGGACAGGCTGTTAACATACAGTTAGGTGTATCATTCCTTAGAACATTTGCTGCTGAAACTATTGTTGATAGAGATTATACTCTAAGTAGTTCTGCATCAATTGCTACTACTGGTCTAACATTTGACACTGAGACTGGTATATTATCTGGTACTCTAACCAATACAGAAACACTTAACCTAACATTATCAGTTGAAGAAAATATTTCTGGGCAAACTCAGGAGTATACGATTCAACTAACCAATGTTACTACTAATACATCAGACGTAGAAATGGTCTACGATGCTACTAGTAAGGTAGTTGATTACAATACAGTATATACAGTTCACGGAGAGCCTAACGACGATGTGTCTTGGGTTAATCAGAACTGGTACTCACGTCCATTGTTCTACAAGTCATTGAGTACTATGTTTACTCAGACTCAGTTTGACAATGATAAGTTTGAGTACGTACCATTCTGGCAACTGTATGGTGACAAAGGTGGTGGTAGTCAGTGGTACAATCTAAATGAACTTGCTGCTGCAACTAGCTCAGGATATGAGGAAGGAGACTGGTTCGAGAATAATGTAGATAATAAGAATACACATTACGCATACGTTGAGAAGTATGAGGACGTAACAGGACGTGAGATGGGATTCTCTCATCTTGTTGTTAATAAGTGGTGGAAGTTTGCTAATGCGTTCTTCCGTTGCAAGATGCGTTGGAGAGTAACATATGATCTAGTAGCAGTTGGTGCTGACTATCAGGTTCAAGTTAATGCTGGTGGTTCTACTGTATTTGAAGTACCTAAGGGTGCGTTCTATAGATTTAATCTTAGTGATTCATCTTGGACTGGTAAGACATTTGAATTTAGATTAGGTGCTACTGCTTCTGCAAGTACTACTAACGTACGTACGTATGGAACACCAGGATCTGCTGGTGCTTGGGCTGAGGTTTATATACCTGAGTCATATAGTCTAGCAAGTATCTGGTTCGGTCAGTCTGGTGGTACTACATTTGCATCACAGCACTTAGACTTTACTACTACTTACAATGCAATCATTACATCTACTGTACAATTAACAGTTAGCAATTTACCTGCACTACCTGCACAGCCAGCACTGACTATGTACAGTGGTGCTAACGCAATTACTGCTAACCTATTCACTGCAAATACTGAGTACGGTGGAGAAACACATTATCCAAACACTACTCCTTATCTAACTGCTGATAAGGATCCTAAGAATGGTCGCTTCCCTGTACAGTTAGTCTGTACTGACCAGAACATTGAGTACATTTGGTTCAGTAAGTCATTCACTTACGATACTGCTACAGGTACTAAGTCATTCGCTTGGAAGACACAGTATGAAACATATCCTGATTATGTACCACTAGCATCTAATTACTATAGATCTAGGGTAGATGCTCGTAATGATGTTACTGTTGACTATTCTCCAACTGAAGGAGGAAATGGTGTATACGTAGGTAACTACATCAGTACTACTGAAGAGTTCCCATTACGTAGTATGTACGGTGGATATGCTGTTGAAGTACCTATCCAAAACCCATCAGGGTTAGTACCACCTCTAGACAACTCTGGTAATGTTATTCGTGCAACTGATATTCCTTGTAATGGTATTCCATCTGGTGTAAACGAACCATATTCATTCCAGTTGTATCTTTACAACGGATCATACTCATCACTATCTAATGAGATTAGTGTTATTGCTAACCCACCTCAGTTGGGTATGTGGTGGTACGAGTATTCTAATGGATGGACTGGTACCCTATCTAATGGATACTTACGTCACGTTGATGGCTTTGTAGATACTGCATTAACTTGTGGTGATTACTTCGGTAACATTCTTACACGTTCATTCGTGATTGACGTTGCTGGTTCACCATTGAGTGCACTACCATACATTGACATTAATTCATTACAGATACAAGATTACTATAAGGGTGCACAGAATTTCTCTGTTACTAACAACCAGACACAGGATGTAACTGTATCATACACAATTGATGCTGGTACATTTACTTGGAGAATGCGTATCATTAATGAGTTCCCATATATGGAAACAACTGACGGTGGTACTAGAACCATCTTCACTCTTAATAATGCTACACACGCTAACGGTCCTACTGTTGTTAACACAGGTGATTTTAGCACATACACAGGTCAATTAGCAGCAGCAACTGGACTCTTACGTGAGTGTCCCTTCCGTGGTGACACCTCTATCAATATGCCAGTTGACTTCTCTGTTAAGAATGATATTCAACCTGCTATCTTCCCTGCACGTGGTACTCAAAAGGTATACACATTGTGGGTAGAGTTGATAGGTTCACCATTCACACTTACTGACTTGATTAACCTTACAGCAGTTGCTGATCCTTGTCAGGATCACACATATGATTTCGCATACACACAGAACGGTGCTTGCGTTACACCATCTAACGATTACTTCTGCAACTTTATCAAACCATTGAGAGATCGTAATCACCCAGAACAACCTATTATAGGTATGGATGGAATAGCACAAGTCAAGGTAACTGATGGTATCACACCAAGGACACTGGACTTCCAGGTTCCTGCACCTTGGCCAATTCTTTATTCATACTTAGGTGATTGTAACCCTACTTGCTCATAAAATAAACTAAACTAATGGCACTAGTATTCCCACCAGCCGTTGGGTACCTCCCATCACCAAGCTCGCTAACACCTACGGTGGCGGGTACTGCATTCTATGCAGTGACAACTGGTGGGGTTGCTCCTGGCACACACGATTCAACAGACTGGCAGATCAATACCTCAACTGGTTTTGAGTCTGCTACTTTTGCATATAACCAGAATGATACAGTTAATAAGACTTCTTTAACTGTACCAGCATCTACGCTGGATTCAAATAAAACTTACTACTTACGTATTAGATTTAGAGATACTCTTGGTAATATCTCTAACTGGTCTCAGGTTGCAGAGTTTAATACTGGTGCACAAATTAATACGCCTACGGTAACTGTTTCATCTCCAACAGCACTAATTCCTATTATTCCATCATCTGCATATGTTGGTGTGAATACTCATAGTAGGAGTGATTGGCAGGTTTCTACTGACTACTACTTTAATACTATTACATCACAGACAATAGATAGCCCTAGTATGCTCACGCAGTTCTATGATGCTAATATTGTCTTAACACATAACACATTATATTATATACGTGTAAGGTATAAGGATAATCTAGGACAGTACTCTGAGTGGTCTTCCCCTTCATCATTCTATACAGACACTCAGGTTAATGTTAATCCTCAGATTAATAGACCATCTATAACAACACCTGTTGATGCAGCATCTGGTCAAAGTTTGACACCAACTCTTAGTTCTTCTACATTCTCTGGTACTAATGGTGCTACTCACGTATCATCTACGTGGCAGATAGCATTTGCACCTACGTTTGGTAGTAGTTCAACTACAGCTCCTGGTGCAACTGGTACTACATCATCACAGATCTCCAACACTAGTGGTCTTGTGTATCAGTCATTAAATGATATTAACAATAAAACAACCATTACAATTGGTAATGGTGTGTTGGAGGAAGGTAGAACATACTATGCACGTGTAAGATACCAGTATGTTGACCTACAGAATGTTACTTGGTTATCAGAATATTCTGAACCCATTTACTTCACGACTATTGATGTTCCTGGTGAGATACAGTGTCCATATGTGACTAGTATTACAGAATCTACAATCTATGATAGAATGGATGTAGTTTCATCTGCTTATGTTGCAACACAAAGTACTGGTCAGGCACATACTTATAGTGATTGGCAAGTATCAACTGATGCAGGGTTTAATAACGTAGTGATTACTGCTACTAGTGACACTGTTAACAAGACTACATTCCCTATTCCGACTGATTCTATCCGTCCATCAACTAATTACTACGTTAGAACAAGGTATTACAATGGAAGTATCTGGTCTGCATACTCAGCAGGTTTCTTATTCCAGTCTCCTGCAACTGCAACTGGTACTCTACAGGACTTCACAAGAGTCCAGACGGATACGCTTGATGACTTGTCAGTCTCAACTA
>MDTC01254209.1_pt1 | contig 24050 bp, 22 predicted proteins | sample 811181 | NCBI WGS metagenome assembly MDTC01 (sample SAMN05326644, study PRJNA326480) | marine metagenome | isolation source: seawater | place: Pacific Ocean: North | collected 2011 | reverse complement strand
GCTAGCTAAAGCAAGGCTTAAAATTTTTATTGTTTTCATAATGTGAGTTATTAGGGTTTAAAAATAATTTTAAGTAATTTTCTCACATATGATAATTTTTAATTAGAAAGCTAATTTTAATTGTACTGCAATTTCATTTTTCAGAACAGGCTTTCCCTTGTTAGTATTAAGATTTGATAAAGAAATACCCAATAACCGTACCGAGTTTTTCATAGTCGCCTGATATAACAATTCTTTAACAGTTTCGACTATTACATTTTTATCTGAAATATAATAAGGTAACGTTTTGCTTCTAGTCTGTAACGTAAAATCACTGTATTTAATTTTAAGGGTAATTGTTTTTCCTGCAACTTTGCTTTTTTTAAGACGTTTTTCAACCTCTTTTGCAATGACTTCTAGTTTTTTAATCATAAATATTTCTGAAGAGATATTCTTACTAAAAGTACGTTCTGCTGCTAATGATTTTCGAGTTCTGGAGGGTTTAACTTCACTAAAATGTTCACCTCTTACCACTTGATAATAAAACTTTCCACTCTTCCCAAAGTGCTGTTCTAAATATTTTTTGGTCTTTTCTTTTAGATCTTTACCAGTAAAAATACCGAGGCGATACATTTTCTGAGCTGTTACTTTTCCTACTCCAAAGAATTTTTTAATCTCTAATTTTTCTAAAAACTGAATTACCTCTTGAGGAGCAACTGTTTTTTGTCCATTGGGCTTATTCATATCACTAGCTACTTTAGCAATAAATTTATTTATAGAAATACCTGCTGAAGCATTTAATCCTGTTTTTTCTTTAATTTTTTTTCTAATTTCCTCAGCAATTAAGGTTGCGCTGGGATTCCCTTTTTTGTTTTCAGTTACATCTAAATAGGCTTCGTCCAAGGATAAAGGTTCTACTTTATCGGTGAATTCATAAAATATTTTTCTGATTTGATTTGATACTTCACGGTATCTTTTAAAGTTAGATTTTACAAAGATTAGATCCGGACAATTTTGTATAGCAATGACACTACTCATGGCAGAACGCACTCCAAATTTTCGAGCTTCATAACTGGCAGCACTTACTACTCCCCGATCTGAAGTTCCACCAACAGCAACAGGCTTCCCTCTCAATTCTGGGTTATCGAATTGCTCAACAGAGGCATAAAACGCATCCATATCCACGTGTATTATTTTTCTTTGGAGAAGTTTTTCCTTCATCCTATAAATTTATAATATCTTAGATAAATATTAGAACTATTAGATGATTGAAATTGAACATAAATTCTTAACCTTATCAGATGCCTTTAAAAATGAGGCTCATAAAAAAACAAGAATTGTACAAGGTTTTTTAAATACCCATAAAGAAAGAACCGTTAGGATTCGTATCAATGAAAAAAAAGCTTTTATAACGGTTAAGGGTAAGGCTAATGATAAAGGCACATCAAGAATAGAATGGGAAAAAGAAATTCCAGTATCGGAGGCAACATTTTTATTAAACCTTTGTGAGTCAAGCCTTATTGAAAAAATACGTTATGAAATTAAAGTAGGTAATCACATTTTTGAGGTTGACGAATTTTCTGGCGAAAATAAAGGTCTTATTATTGCTGAAATTGAATTATCAAAAGAAAATGAAAGTTTTGACAAGCCTGATTGGCTTGGAAAAGAAGTTACAGGAGATATCCGTTACTATAATTCTCAATTAACTAAATTCCCCTACCAAAATTGGTGAACTTAGTTAACTAGACCAACTATTTTACGAATCGTTTTTTCATCAGACACTTCTTCTGTTTCTCCCTCAAAAAAAGAAATTGATTTTTTTTCTAGTTGTTTAGTTGCTGAAAGATGAATACTAGTAAAACCTTCGTTTTTGAAATGCATTGCATTATCTAAATTAATACCACTTCCGGGCATAATTTCAATTTGTTGATTTGCTACTTTATTCATTTCAGACAATAAAGAAATACCTTCTATTGCATTAGGTTTTAATCCAGAACTTAAAACTCTTTTAACTTTTAAGTCTATTAAATGTTCTAATGATTTAAGAGGATCTTTCACACAATCAAATGCTCTATGAAAGGTAAAATCAATTCCATTTGCTACTTCAATTAATTGTTTCGTAGCTATCAAATCTATTGTTAAATCTGATTTTAAAACACCACTAACTACTCCAGAACAACCTATACTTTTACAAAATTCAATATCGTTTTTCATGATATTTAATTCTTCCTTAGAGTAACAAAAATTTCCTTTTCTAGGTCTAATTAAAACATGAATTGGAATGGATAATTCCGGCATCACTTTTTTAATTAATTGATGGGTTGGTGTTAATCCACCAATAGCAAGTTGTCTGCATAATTCAACACGGTTCGCACCACCGTTTTGAGCAGCAATTGCACTTTCGAAAGAGTTAGCACAAATCTCTACAATCATTCTATAATAATTTCATCAATAAACGTCCAAGCTTTATTACCAGCGCCTTGTTCACCCTCAGGAATTACTCCATAATTTGTTGTGAATAGTTTTAAATATTTTGCATTTACAGGTTTAAATTCCGCTTTGATTTTTACTATATGTTCAGTATTAGATGGTTCTAATCCTTTCAACAAATGGTATTTTTCTCCATCCAGCGAATACGCTAAATCAATTTTTTTTGGGGCATAAATCCATTGCCCGTTGGCATTATAAAAACGAGTTGAGATAAAATTTATAGGTGTTTCTTTGTTTAAAGTAATATTAATTTCTACATCGTCCCCCCAGAACCCCAGCCATTCTTTGTCTCCATACCTTTTATCACTTCCATTAATTCCATTAATTAATGCTTGATTCCCTCCTGTATTATAAGATGGATGAGGAGCTGGGTTAGTAGTAACTTTACCTTTTACTGCTTTATGATAATTTATTGTTTTTGAAAAAATATTACTTACCAATTGATTGTTCTTAAATACTCCTGCTATAACTTTAGTATTATCAGTAATAATGATATCATGGTTGTATAATTTGGAAGAAGCAGTAACCTTGCTACCATCAATTGTATATCGAACTTCTTTGCCAGAAATAGGTGTTGATAACTGATATTTTAATTCTCCATTTTCATTAATAATATTGCCTTCAATTTCATATAAATGACTGGCATAATTTATTTCTAGTTCTTTAAGCCGCTCGTTAAAAACTTCTGTTCTCGAAAGGAAATCAGGATAGTCATCTTTAAAATTTTTGGTAGGCCCACTCCATATTACTTCACTCATGGCTAACATTCTTGGGAAGGCCATATATTCTACTTGATCTTCTGTTTTCATATATTCGGTCCAAACATTTCCTTGAGCGCCAAGTACAAATTTCTCTTCTTCTTTTGTCAATTCTTTTGGAATGGGGTTAAAACGATATACTTTTTCCAAAGGTAAAAAACCACCTATTGCCAAGGGTTCTTTCTCATTATTAGATTGATAATAATCAAAATACGCATGAGATGTAGGAGTTAATATCACTCCATGTCCTTCTTTTGCGGCATCAATAGCTCCTTGTGTTCCTCGCCAAGACATAACGGTTGCATTGGGTGCCAATCCTCCTTCTAAAATTTCATCCCACCCAATAATTTTTTTACTTTTACTATTGATAAATTTTTCTATTCGGGTGATAAAATAACTTTGTAATCCCTGCTCGTCTTTTAAATTTAAATCTTTGATTAATTGCTGACAATGATTACAATTTTTCCATTGTTTTTTTGGAGCTTCATCCCCACCAACATGAATGTAATCTCCAGGAAATAACTCCATCACTTCGGTTAACACATTTTCTAAAAAATTAAAAGTCACTTCATTAGGACAATAAATGTTTTCAAATACACCCCAGGTTGTTGCTACCTCTACTTGCTCACTAGTACAGCCGAGTTCTGGATAAGCACTAATTGCAGCCTGGGAATGGCCTGGCATTTCTATTTCTGGAATAATAGTAACTTCATATTTCTCTGCAAAAGCAACAATTTCCTTTATATCTTCTTGTGTATAAAAACCTCCGTATTTTGTCCCGTCATACTTAGCAGGAGTATCGTTATAATGACCAACTAGTGTTTCATTTCGGAAACCGCCAATTTCAGTTAGTTTAGGATATTTTTTAATTTCGATTCGCCAACCTTGGTCTTCGGTTAAATGCCAATGAAAATAATTCATTTTTAACATGGCCATATGAGCAATATATTTTTTAATAAAATCTTTTGGAAAATAATGTCGCCCAACATCTAGGTGCATTCCTCGATATTTAAATGCCGGAGAATCTTCTATAATTACTTGCGGAACTGAAATTGTTTTTTCTTGAAAACCATTGTTTTTTTCTAATTGTATTGGCATTAATTGACGTAAAGTTTGAATAGCGTAGAAAGCTCCAGAAGCATCTTTTGCAGTTATCAAAATTTCAGCATCTGAAACCGTTAATATATATCCTTCTGATGGTAGAGTATCGTTCTTTTTAATTGAAATAGTTCCCTTGTCTTCTGAAGACTTTTTAAGCTTAAAAGTGCTTCCGTTTTCAATATAATTCATCAGAAACTCACCAGCATTAAAAAATTCTTTATCCACATAAAGGCTTGAGTTTTTATTTAGATTAAAAACACCTTCACTAATCTCAACCTTTTTAGGTATAGGAATCACAGAAGGAAAAGGTTCCAAACTTTTGTCTTTAGGGTTTTGACAAGCAGCTAAAATTGTACTTATTAATATTAGGAAATAAACTACTTTCTGCATTAGTTTTTTACAAATTGATTTAGTGTTTTTAATAAAATCTCTGGCTTGGTTTTAATATTTGTATTTAATTGAATTTCTAAGGGAATATTAGCTAATATATCGAAAAAGTTATCACTAAAAGTACCTTTTGTTTTAGAATATAAGAATACATTTTTTTGCAGTGTTTTCGAAGTTAACTTGATTAAAAATCCTTTATTATTTTGTGTTATTTTAATATCAATAGGTTGATTTTCTAGATATAGATATTTTGGTTTTGAAAAATAATGATAGTTTTCAGTATTGCCATAAGTTAGTTTTAAGAAGGAATTTTCTCTTACGAATTCTTTGTTAGAAATGTCATAGTTATAAGCGATTTCACTACTATTTATTCGGCTATTAAAGGTAATTTCCTCATCAAACAAGTTGTTTCCTTTAAAATCTAAATGACTAATCACTAGTTTGTTTTTTATTTCAGAAAAAGTATCATTTACAATATAAATAGCTACATTTTTTTCTGTTTGAGTGGTTGAAATAATTAAATTTTTAAATGCTTTTTTAGCTAGATACTGTAACGCTTTTCGATTCCCTAAACCATCCATACTTGACCAGGAAACAGCAGGCCAACAATCGTTTAATTGCCAATATAGCGTTCCCATATTATACGGTTTTGCTCTTCGGTGTGCATAAATGCCTTTGGTTATACCATGCGCTTGAAGTGCTTGACTCATATATACATAATCGGCTCCATTTATTGGAATAGGGAAATCACGTCCCATATATTCTTTTATTAAAGAAAAACCTCTAGAATGTTTTTGATGATTGGCAAAGGAAGGATGATTTAAATCAATATTATTTTGCTCTGTAAAATATTGAATGGTTTCATAACTAGGAAAGGATTGAAAGCCAAACTCACTCATAAATCGAGGAACTTCTTTTTCAAAATGCTCAAAAGGATAGCCATCATGCCAAACCCCCCAATCGTGAGCATCTCCTTCAAATTTATATCTTTTATCTCCTCGACCAAATTTTGGTGAACTCTCCCAATAAGAAACAGAAGGATGCAAACTGTCCACTACTTGAGGTAGAATATGATTAAAAACAGCAGAATAACTATTCCAAATTTCTTGTTGTTGAATTTCGGTTTTACCATCTTTCCATCCCCATCGATGCCAACCTTCACTATTTTCATTATTTCCGCACCATAAAGCGATACTTGGATGTTGTCGCAATTTTTTTATATTTTCAATAGCTTCCTGTTTTACATTTTCTAGAAATACCTCATCTCCTGGATACATTGCACAAGCAAACATAAAATCTTGCCAAACTAAAACACCTTTTGCATCACAGAGTTGGTAAAAAAAGTTGTCTTCGTATGCTCCACCTCCCCAAACACGAAGCATATTCATATTGGAGTCTACAACTTCATTGATTAATTTAACATAATCCCCTTGATGAACTTCGGGAAGAAATATATTTTGTGGGATATAGTTGGCACCTTTCATGTAAACCGGTTTGCCATTGAGCTTAAAGTAAAAACTTTCCCCAATAGAATCCTTCTCGGTAATTAGTTCTATTGACCTAATTCCTAGTTTTTTTGTAAAAGAAGTATTTTGATAACCTTCACTCAAAAGCTCCACATCAATATTGTATAAAAAAGGGTTTCCTAAATTATGGGTCCACCATAGTTTTGGGTTTTTTATTGAAAAAGACACTTTGTATTCTTGTTGCTCAGGAAAAACAGTAATAATAGATTCAAATATTTCTTTTGTATTATTATTTGTTATTTGAACTATGACTTCCTCTTGGGTTTGAGTATGGATGTTTAATTCAGCAGAAATTTCAGCCTTTGCTTCTGTAATTGAATTAGTTTTTAGAAACACATCTTTGAAACGAATTTTATCATAGGAAATAAGAGCAATGTCTTTAGTAATCCCCATTGTTTTAATTGTTGGCCCCCAATCCCATCCATATTGATATTGTGGTTTTCGAGTAAAAACTCGGGGAGATTCCGGTAGTTCGTAATCTAGTTTTTCGGTTTCTGTTTTTTCAAAAAGATCGGTAGAGTATAAGATAATTTTTAATTCATTTTCAAGTTTTAACACATTGCTTACATCCACTTCCAAACTTCTAAAGGCATTATTGGTTTTCATGATAAGGCTATCGTTTAGATAAATATCCGCATAGGTGTCCAGGCCCTCAAAACGTAAAAAATGTTTTGACTTTAGGAGTGTTTCTTCTGTAATCGAAACCTTTGTTTTATAGTTCCAATTTGTTTCTGAAACCCATTGAATAGAATCTTCATTATTACCAATAAATGGATGAGGTATTTCGCCTAAATTTACTAAATCGGTTTGGACAGTTCCAGGAATAGTTGCAGGTTTCCAAATGGAATCCCCTTCTTGAGAAAACTCCCAGTGATTTAATAAATAGTTGTATTCTAAATCTTTTTTTGATTGTACACATGATAACAATATTGACATCAATAAAACAACAGATAAGAAACTTTTTTTCATACAACTAAAATAAGCAAATTGATTAAAGCTTGTTAAACACTAATGTTATTTTACCTTGTTTAGTTAATTTTTTAGCGCTATAGCTAACAATATAAAGCAATTTAAAAAATCTTCTGACTTCAAACGGAAATAGGACTTACTTTTTCAATTCAACCATTTACCGTATTTTTACATAAACAATATTAAAATACGGCTATGGCAATTGCAAAACCCTTTAATTTACAGAAATGGATTGATGATAATAGACACTTATTAAAGCCTCCTGTAGGAAATAAAAACTTATATGTTGAATCAGAGGATTATATTGTAATGATTGTGGCTGGCCCTAATGCAAGAAAAGACTACCATTATAATGAAACAGAAGAGTTATTTTATCAAATTGAAGGAGATATTGTTGTGAAAACACAACAAAATGGTAAGTTGGTAGAATATCCAATCAGTGAAGGAGAGATGTTTCTTTTACCGCCTAAAGTACCTCATTCCCCTGTTAGGTCAGCAGGTTCAATTGGATTAGTGATAGAAAGAAAAAGAAAGGAAAATGATAAAGATGGTTTGATGTGGTTTTCAGATACTGCCAATGAGTTACTTTATGAAGAGTATTTTAAATTAACTAATGTGGAAAAAGACTTTTTTCCGGTTTTTAAGAGATTCTATTCAGATGAAAAGCTTAGAACTTGTCCAAAAACAGGAGAGGTGATGGAAGTAGATGAGAGATATATAGGTAAATAAAAGATTTTTAACCTCATTTTAAAGCCTACTACAATTCAGAGGAATTAAGGGCTTGTGATAATTGCGGAACCCTTATGGATGCAGATCCACAATTTCTTGTTGGCTAAAACTATTTTCTCTTTTTTCATTTTTTAATATTTTTTAAAATCTTCAAAGGAATACCTACCTTTGCACACTCATTTTAGAATAATAAAATAATAAATATATGACTACTGTTGCAAACGCATTTGGAATTGAAAATGCATTAGAAAAATTAGGGGTTAATGAAATAAATAAAGGGACTTCTACAGGAAGTAACTGGTTTTCGGAAGGAGATATGATTTCGTCATATTCGCCTGTTGATGGTAAATTAATAGGGAAAGTAACAACAACATCTCGTGAAGATTACGACCTAGTAATCGATACAGCTCAAGCTGCTTACAAAGAATGGAGAAAAGTTCCAGCTCCTCAAAGAGGTGAAATTGTTCGTCAGTTTGGAAATAAACTAAGAGAATTAAAAGAACCTTTAGGACAATTGGTTTCTTATGAGATGGGAAAATCATTACAAGAAGGTTACGGAGAGGTTCAAGAAATGATTGATATCTGTGACTTTGCAGTTGGTCTTTCAAGACAGTTGAACGGTCAAACTATTCCATCGGAACGCCCAGGTCACGTAATGCGTGAGCAATGGCATCCTATTGGAATTGTAGGGATTATCTCTGCATTTAATTTTCCTGTTGCGGTTTGGTCTTGGAATACAGCTTTAGCATGGATTTGTGGAGATGTATGTGTATGGAAAGCTTCAGAAAAAGCACCAATTTGTTCGATAGCTTGTCAAAATATTATTGCAGCAATTTTAAAAGATAATAACCTTCCAGAAGGAATTTCTTGTATTATTAATGGAGATTATAAAGTTGGCGAAATGATCACGACAGACACAAGAGTTCCTCTGGTATCAGCCACAGGATCTACTCGTATGGGTAGAATTGTAGGAGCAACCGTAGCTGAGCGTTTTGGAAAATCTTTATTAGAATTAGGAGGAAACAACGCAATTATTATTACACCAACTGCAGACTTAAAAGTGGTGGTTCCTGGTGCTGTATTTGGTGCGGTTGGAACTGCTGGACAACGTTGTACTTCCACTAGAAGATTAATTATTCACGAATCGGTTTACGATAAGGTAAGAGATGCAATTGTAGGAGCTTATGGACAAATCGTAATTGGTAATCCCTTAGATGAAACTAAGCACATGGGACCATTAATTGATAAAGATGCAGTGAATATGTATTTATTAGCGATTGAAAAAGCGAAAACAGAAGGTGGAAAAGTATTGGTTGAAGGCGGTGTTTTAGAAGGCGAAGGATTTGAAAGTGGTTGTTATGTAAAACCTGCAATTATTGAAGCAGAGAATCATTTTGAGATTGTACAACATGAAACATTTGCACCAATTTTATATTTAATGAAATATTCTGGTGATGTTGAGGATGCGATCGATATCCAAAATGGAGTAGCGCAAGGATTGTCTTCTGCAATTATGACCAATGAAATGAAAGAAGCCGAAAAATTCTTATCTTATGCTGGATCGGATTGTGGAATTGCTAACGTAAATATCGGTACTTCTGGAGCTGAAATTGGCGGTGCCTTTGGAGGTGAAAAAGAAACTGGTGGTGGACGAGAGTCTGGATCTGATTCTTGGAAAGTTTATATGCGTAGACAAACCAATACGGTAAACTACTCTGACGAATTACCTTTAGCACAAGGAATTAAATTTGATTTATAATAAATCGTTATTATCAACCAAAAAGACTCTAAATATTTTATTTAGAGTCTTTTTGGTTCTAAGATAATCTTTTAATTAAACCATCTCTGTCTTTTGCATTCTGTTCTATTTTTTAAATTTTAACTATACTTCATTTTACGTAAAATACGAGCGGTCTCTTTATAAGAGTTATAAATATTTCCGTTCTGACTTTTTAAAAAAGGTTTGGATTCCATTAATTTATCTTTAGCTTCTATAAAATCATTTAAAAAACAAATCAAATAGGTAGCAGGAAGACTTTTTAAATCGCTTTCTTCAGATTTATTTAAAGGAATATTTTTTTTTAATTTTTCAATAATTGCATTGTTTGCATTGTATATATGATATAAAGTTCTTTTGTTAAATTGAGGGGGATTAAATAGTAAAACAGTGTCCATTTGGTAGGATCCGTTTTCATTAAAAGTAATAATAACTTCCTCCAAAGGATAGTATTTGTATTGATTATTTAAACCTAAATGAACATATTCAATAATTCGGAATTCATTTTCATTGAAGCGAATACTCACTTCATCCAAATTAGAATAAAACAAACGGACCTGTTCGTTAATCAGTTCTATATCAACTCTAGAGTAATAGGTTTCCTCCTTTACTTTTTTGATAGTCCCTGCCCAGCAAACTACAAACTGCTCTTTAAAAACATTATAAAATGATGGCAAGTCTTTGTGTTTTTGATTGATAAACTCAATAACTCCATTTAAAGTATGCTCAATATTGTTTTTGGCTTTGGTTTCGATAGCTTTTACAATTTCTGAATTGACATCTTTAATTTCTATATCAAAATCTTTTGGCATTGAAATACTGCCATCTCTCATAAAAATAGAGCCTCCCCAATATTTCCAGATGTTTTTTCGCAAGGAGGTTATTTTTTCAGTAGGTCTAATAGTTACTAATCCAACTACTTTATGTTCGGGTAAATTTGGGAATGGTACATTTTCGTAGGTAATAATGGGAGGATTTGTTAAATAAGCATTGATGAGGTTTTGGATCTTACTATCATCAAAAAAATCAACCCCACTAATCGTATTTGCTTCATCTTCTACACCTACCACAATAAAACTATTATTTTTTGGGTTGCTGTTACTAAGTGCACAAACGTGCTTTAAAAACTTTGCTTTTCCTTCTTTAGAACCTAAGTTAATTTTTCGTTTTTTATCATAAAAACTACTTTCATCATTATGAGCAAGTAGGTTTTTAATTAAAAGGCGTTTGTTAATCATGATTTATTTTTTATTAACAATAGTACTAGAAGCTTGATCCAGTGCCATTACTGTTAAATCGGCGATATTAACATGAGCGGGTCTAGTAACAGTAAACCAAATTATTTCAGCGACATCCTGCGCTTGTAATGGGGTAAACCCTTTGTAAACCTTAGTAGCTTTTAAGCGATCACCTTTAAAACGTACTTCGCTAAATTCGGTAGCTACCATTCCTGGATTAATGGCTCCTACTTTAATTCCTTTACCATTTAAATCTATCCGCATTCCTTGATTAATTGCGTCTACAGCATACTTACTCGCACAGTAAACATTCCCTCTTGGATAAACTTCCTTCCCAGCAGTAGACCCAATATTGATAATATGGCCACTTTGGCTTACCAACATGGCTGGAAGTACCGCTTTACTTACATAGAGTAATCCTTTAATATTGGTATCGATCATAGCATCCCAATCTCCCAAATTTCCCTCTTGGATAGTATCTAAACCATGAGCGTTTCCGGCATTGTTTATTAAAATGTCAATAGTCGAAAAAGCTTTTGGAAGGGATTTAATTTTTAAAAACACTTCTTTTTTATTGCTCACATCAAAATTTAAGATGTGAATATTGCATAATGAGTTCAATTCATTTTTCAATGCGTTGAGGCGTTCTTGTCTTCTTCCGCAAAGGATTAAATTAATTCCATTTCTAGCAAATACTTTAGCTGTTGCCATTCCAATTCCAGAGGAAGCACCCGTAATTAATGCGGTTTTTGTGTACATAATCATAAAGTTTTCAAAAAGAGGCTTTGTTTTTTAATAAATAACCCGTTATTTATTATTGAAAAGTACGTATTTAATGCACTTTAACCCTTTAAATCGTGCGGCTAATTTTAACCAATTATTAACAAGGTTTTAAATGTTAATTTTTCAATTTAGCAATCTATAAAGAACCTGTTTCTTAAATAATACAAGACATGGAACAAACAGATACAACGCTAGATATTGGCGCTTTGAATGAAAAAATTGAGAAGGAATCAGCCTTCATAGATATTCTTTCTATGGAAATGAATAAGGTGATAGTTGGGCAAAAACATATGGTCGAGCGTTTACTGATTGGTTTGCTTGGAGGAGGACATATTTTGTTGGAAGGAGTGCCTGGGTTGGCAAAAACTTTGGCGATAAATACCCTTGCAAAAGCCGTTCATGGAGACTTTAGTAGAATTCAATTTACACCAGATTTACTTCCCGCTGATGTGGTTGGAACAATGATTTACAATATGAAGGACAATGACTTTAGTATCAAGAAAGGTCCTATTTTTGCAAATTTTGTTTTGGCAGATGAAATTAATCGTGCTCCTGCAAAAGTACAATCTGCTCTACTAGAAGCAATGCAAGAAAAGCAAGTGACTATTGGTGATGAAACATTTAATTTAGACAAGCCGTTTTTAGTCATGGCTACTCAAAATCCAATCGAACAAGAAGGCACTTACCCTTTACCAGAGGCACAAGTAGATCGATTTATGTTGAAAACAGTTATAAAATATCCTCAATTAACTGAAGAACAACTAATAGTTCGTCAAAACTTAAAAGGAGGTTTTGAAGAAGTAAATCAAGTGGTTTCCTTAGATCAAATATTAAAAGCACAAAAATCGGTTCGTGAAGTTTATATGGACGAAAAAATAGAGAAATATATCTTAGACATCATCTTTGCCACCAGAGCTCCAGAAAATTATAATTTAGCAGATTTAAACCCCTTAATTAGTTTTGGATCTTCTCCACGAGGAAGTATTAACCTAGCCATAGCATCTAAATGTTATGCATTTATAAAACGAAGAGGTTATGTGATTCCAGAAGATGTAAGAGCTGTTGTACACGATGTGCTTCGCCATCGTATAGGTATTACCTATGAAGCAGAGGCGGAAAATATTACTTCAGAAGACATTATCAATAAGATTGTAAACGAAATTGAAGTGCCTTAGAATTTTAATATTTTAGATTCCTAACACTCGCCAATATTTAAAAACTTGTTTTAACAAGCATTACATACTTAAGAAATGGACACTAAAGAACTTCTTAAAAAAGTACGAAAAATCGAGATCAAAACGCGTCGTCTTAGCGATCATATGTTTGGTGGTGAATATCATAGTACTTTTAAAGGTCGTGGGATGACTTTTAGTGAAGTCCGTCAGTATCAATTTGGTGATGATGTTCGTTCTATAGATTGGAATGTAACAGCTCGTTACAACTAACCTTACATAAAAGTTTTTGAAGAAGAGCGAGAACTGACGTTGATGTTGATAGTAGACGTTAGTGGCTCTGAAATGTTTGGAACAGATGGTCAATTTAAAAATGAAATTATTACAGAAATTGCCTCAACTTTGGCTTTTTCAGCTTTACAGAACAATGATAAAATAGGCTTGATTTTATTTTCGGATAAAATCGAGTTATTTATTCCACCCAAAAAAGGAAAGTCTCACGTATTACGAATTATTAGAGAATTATTAGAACACAAGCCAAATAGTAAACAAACCGATATTGCTATGGCTCTTAAATATTTCTCTAAAATTATCAAGAAAAAAGCTATAGTGTTTGTTTTGTCAGATTTTATAACGGATGCCTACCAAGAGACATTAAAAATTGTTTCAGGTAAACATGATATTACTGGAATTAGAGTTTACGATAAAAATGAAGAACAAATTCCAAATTTAGGAGTAGTTCAAATGGAAGATCAAGAAACTGGAGAGCTTATGCTAGTCAACACGTCCTCAAAAGGAGTTCGTACTCACTATCGTTCCTATTATCTAGGTAGGGCAAATTATTTTAAAGAATCGTTTCAAAAAAGCGGTGCAGGAGCATTGACATGTAGAGTAGACGAAAGTTATGTAAAAAAAATGTTGGGCTATTTTAAAAACCGATAGTATTTAATGAAGGAAAGTAAGAAGTATATAAAAACAGCTTCATATCAAAAAGTTTTAAATAACGTCTTGGTATTGTCTTTATTTATTTTAGGTTCTGTTACTAATGCTCAAGTTACTTCTTCTATTGATACAACACTAATACGAGTTGGAGAAGAAATTATTTATTCTATTCAAGTGGAGACCGATTCAACGGATTTAGTTCTATTCCCAGAAGGACAATCATTCAACCCTTTGGAGGTTATTGAATCTTATGAGCTAGACACTTTAAAAATTCAAGATAGAATTAGGTTGATAAAAAAATACGGATTAACTCAGTTTGATTCTGGCAATTACACAATCCCTTCTCAAAGTATTATTATTAACAATAATCCTTTCGATACCGATTCCGTTCAAGTCGAAGTAGCCAACGTAGTTGTGGACACTACCAAACAAAAAATGTATCACATTAAACCTGCCTTTGATTTGGAAAACCCAGGTTTTGATTTTGAGAACATGTTTCGGTGGTTAATCCCAATTTTAATTCTTTCAGTGATTGGAATATTTTTTTATCGTAAAAAAAGAAAAAGAGAAGAGACAAAACCTCAGCTACCTCCATATGAAGAAGCTATAAGAGCCCTACAAGAACTAGATCATACGCATTTTTTAGAAAATAATAATTCTAAAAGATATTACTCTTCTTTAACAGAAATCTTAAAAACCTACATAGGGAAAGAAGTGGATGATTCTGCTTTGGAAAGTACCAGTAATGAGTTAATTGAACGATTGATTTTACATAAAGATTCAGGAAATTTCGATTTTGATTCAGCTACAATTAAAAAGATTGATGAAATATTAAAGCGCGCTGATTTAATCAAGTTTGCCAAAATGAAAGAACAAGAAGGACAGGCAAAAGTAGACCGTACAGTTGTTGAAGATATTATTAATGAAACAAAGGAAATTATTCCTGAGCCTACTAAAGAAGAACTACTCCAGAATCAATTATACCTTGAAAATCTGCGTAAAAAAGAATTGAAAAGAAAACGTGTTAAAATTGCTTTAGGAGCAGTTGCAACAGTTACGATTTTTGCGGTGATTTATGGAAGTGTCAAAGGGGTTGACGAATTGAAAGATATAATACTTGGTAACGAGATGCGAAGTCTTTCAGAAGGAAGATGGATAAAAAGCGAGTATGGATCTCCTTTAATTGTATTAGAAACCCCTCAAGTTTTAACGAGAATCCAAGATTCTTTGCTGACAAAAAGTGTAAGTATTAAAAGAAAGAGTTTATTCACTTATGGTGAAATTCAAGAGCCTTTATATATAAAAGTAAGCGCTTTAAAATTTAGTCAAGAACAAAAATTAGAATTGGAATCATCATTAGATATGGCTTTGGTTTTATTAGAAAAATCAGGAGCAAAAAATCTATTAGTAAAGAGAGATGATTTTGAAACCGAAAATGGTATAAAGGGAATAAAAGCTTATGGTGATTTCTATTTAAAAATTTCAGAAAATAAAATTTTAAAGAAAAAGAGTACTTATGAGTTACTTTTGTTTGCACAAGAAAATGGATTGCAAGAAGTTCTAGTTATTTATCAAGATGATGGAAGATTTGCTGAAAGTATAAAAGATCGAATTATCAATTCAATTGAGTTAGAGTTTACTCAGGAAAATAAGAAAAAAAATGAGCAGTAATTTTGAATTTGTGAATCCAGAATTATTTTGGATATTATTGTTATTTCCATTTCTATTATTTTGGTTTTTTTGGAAAAAAAATCAACAAACTGCGGTATTAAAAATTTCAAGTTTAAAAGGGTTTTATACTTCTAAAAATTGGCTGGCAAAATTTAGGCCCATATTATTTGTTATTCGTTTATGTGTTTTGGCTTTAATTATTACTGCTATGGCAAGACCTAGAACCGTAGATGAATCTACACGTATTAAAACCACTAAAGGAATTGATATTGTAATTGCAATCGATGTTTCAGCAAGTATGTTAGCAAGAGACTTAAAACCAAACCGATTGGAAGCTTTAAAAAAAGTGGCTTCCAGATTTATCCAAGCCCGCCCAAATGACCGACTAGGATTAGTTGAATATGCAGGCGAAAGTTATACAAAAACACCCCTTACAAGTGATAAAAACATTGTGTTGTCTTCACTTAAAAGTATAAAATACAATACTACAATCACTGGAGGAACAGCAATTGGTATGGGTTTAGCTACATCTGTAAATCGATTAAAAGAAAGTAGAGCTAAAGGGAAAGTGATAATTTTACTAACAGATGGGGTTAATAATTCAGGATTTATTGATCCAAAAATAGCAAGTGAATTGGCTGTTGAGTTTGGGATCAAAGTATATACAATAGGATTAGGATCTAACGGTATGGCTCTTTCACCAATCGGCATTCTACCGGATGGCAATTTTCAGTATGGAAATATTCAAGTTGAAATTGATGAAGAGCTCTTAAAGCAGATTGCCGAGACAACAGGAGGGAAGTACTTTAGAGCAACAAGTAACACTAAGTTAGAAGAGATTTATGCAGAAATTAATAAATTAGAAAAAACCGAAATTGAAGAGACCAAATATAAAAGTTATAATGAGTTATTTAGACCTTTAATTCTAGCCGCATTTGGTTTATTGTTATTTGAGTTATTGTTACGTTATACCGTATATAAAAGTTTTATATAATAAGCTTAAGCATGTATCAATTAGAGAAACCTATATATTTTTATTTACTATCAAGCATTTTTGTGTTTATAGTAATTTTTCTAATGGTTTTTTTATGGAAAAAACACACACAGAATAAATTTGCTAATGATATTGCTTTAAATAAAATTACTCCAGATCGATCTTTTTTTAAATCTTGGTTTAAATTAGTGATTCTATTATTAGCAATAACAAGTTTAGTAATAGCATTAGTGAATCCCAAGATTGGAACAAAAATTGAAACTATAACAAGAGAAGGTGTGGATGTAGTTTTTGCCTTAGACGTTTCTAAAAGCATGTTGGCTGAGGATATTGCTCCAAACCGTATTGATAAATCTAAACAGTTAATTACTCAAATCATTAATAGTTTAGGAGGTGATCGCGTAGGGATAATAGGTTACGCTGGTAGTGCTTTCCCACAAGTACCTATTACGACCGACTTTTCAACGACTAAGTTGTTTTTAAATAGTATGAATACAGATATGGTATCTTCTCAAGGAACTGCTATTACTGAAGCTATAAAAATGGCAGAAACCTTCTATAATGACGAAGATCAGGTAAACAAAGTATTGTTTATAATCTCAGATGGAGAAGATCACGAAGGTAATATTTCTAACATTGTAAATGAAGCTGCTAATTTAGGGATTCGTATATATACTATTGGAGTTGGGACTGAAGTTGGGGGGCCTATTCCAATCAAGAAAAATGGATTGTTACAATATTATAAAAGAGACCAGAAAAATCAGCAAGTGATAACAAAACTTGACACTAAAAAATTATTGGAGATTGCGATTAAAGGAAATGGAAAATATTTAGACGGAAGTAAGACAAGCGAGGTAATTGAAGAAGTAACGAAAATTTTAAGTGGAATGAATCAAAAAGAATTCGAAGCAAAACAATTTACAGATTTCAAGGACCGTTTTCAATGGTTTTTAGGAATATCGGTTTTTCTGTTAGTTTTTGAATTAGTATTATTGGAAAGAAAAACAGCCTGGATTAAAAAATTAAACTTGTTTAATGAAGAGTAATAAATTTAAATATAAAACTCATAAACTAAAACTTAAAAAACTTTTTCTTTTTCTAGTTTTAAACCTAGGTATCTCTTTAGCTGCACAGGAAGTAAATAGTGAAAAACAAAAGATTGTAGAGGAATCTAAAGAGTTTTTAAGCGAGGCTAGTTATGAAATGAGAAATGATAATTTCCCTCTAGCAGAAGCAGCTTATCGTGAAGCAATAGCATTAAATCCAGAGGGAGATACTGGGAAGTATAACTTAGGGACAGTTTATTATGATGAAAAAATGAATGAATCAGCTATGTTACGTTTTAAACAAGCGGCAGTAGTAGCTGACACTAAACATGATAAACACAAAGCTTTTCATAATTTAGGGAATACTTTTATGAATGAGAAAAAGTATCAAGAAGCAGTTGAATCCTATAAAAATGCCTTGCGAAATAATCCTAAAGATGAAGAAACACGCTATAATTATGCCTTAGCAAAAGAACTACTCGATGAACAAGAAAAAAAAGCTGGGAGCGACAACAACAAAGAAGATCAAGAGGATAAAAAAGATAAAAAAGATAAAGAAAATAAAGAAAATCAGGATAACGACAATAATAGAAAGGATGGTGATGATGGTGATCAAAAAAACCAACAGGATCAGGGAGAACAAGAGCAAGATAAAAAAGAGAGTAATCAAAATGAAGATAAAGGAAAACCAGACGAACCAAAAGATAAAAAACAGCAACAACAACCAACGGAGCCAGGGAAGTTATCTCCTCAACAGGTAAAAAACTTGTTAGAAGCAATGAATAATGAAGAGAAAAAGGTTCAAGAAAAGATAAATGCAAAAAAGCAAAAAGGCACAAAAGTGAAATCTGAAAAAGATTGGTAATGAAATTGATATCGATTGTCATATTATTTTTTGTAATGAATATTGGCGTTGCTCAAGCCCAAGTTTCGTTTGTAGTAAAAGCCAGTAAGAAAACATTAGGGATTAACGAGCGTTTACGGATTGATTTTGAAATGAATGAAGACGGAGATAATTTTGTCCCTCCCAGTTTTAAAGGGTTCAATGTAGTGGGAGGGCCTAATCAATCTGTCAGTAATTCTTGGATAAATGGAAAAAGGACCTACTCAAAAACCTACTCCTATTTTTTGGCACCTAAATCTCAAGGAACGTTTACTATCAACCAGGCTACTATCGAAATTGATGATCAAGTCTATAAAACAACGCCTTTAAAAATCTTAATTACTGAAGCTGTTACAAAACCTAAAGACGGTAATAATGCTGATTACGTTGCTAGTGAAAATGTACATTTAATTGCAGAGGTGTCAAAAACTAATCCTTTTTTAAACGAAGCAATTACAGTTGTATATAAGTTATATGTTTCAAATGATGTAAGTATTACAAGAAGCTGGCAAGAATTGGATACTCCAAAGTTTCAAGATTTTTGGAGTCAATACATAGAAGAAAAAGGAGAACAGCAAATTTACGGGACAACTTACAAAGGAAAGCCTTATCGTTACGTAATTTTAAGAAAAGCAGTTTTATATCCTCAGAAAACAGGACAATTAATTATCGAGCCTTTGACGTTAGACATTCCCATTGATGTTGAAGGAAATAACAGAGATATTTTTGGTCGTAGAAGAATGACTCGTGTTAACAGAACCATCTCTGCAGGGAAGAGAATTATTAATGTTAAGCCATTACCAATAGAGGGGAGACCAGATAATTTTTCAGGAGCGGTTGGTAATTTTAACTTAAGTGTATCTTCCAATAAAACAACTTTAGATGCTAATGAAGCTATAGAATTAAATATTAGAGTAAAAGGTATAGGAAATTTAAAACTATTTAAACTTCCTTCTTTAACCTTGCCAAGTTCTCTAGAAGTTTATGAGCCAGTAAGAGATAATAAGGTAGCTATTAGTTCAAGAGGGATGAATGGCTTTATTAGCGATACTTATACCATAATCCCTCAGTATAAAGGTACTTACCCAATTAGACCGGTTACTTTTTCGTATTTCGATGTAACTTCTAATGAATATAAAACTATAATATCTGATGAGATTGTAGTAAAAGTTCAAAATGGACCTGTACCAAATCAATTACCTGAAGTAAATAAAAAATTGAGTAAAGAGAACGTTCTTTCTTTAGCAAATGATCAGTTTAAATATATCAAGACTTCAACAAAGTTTATATACATAAATTCTCCAGTATTTTTTAAAACTTTTAAATTTTGGTGTTTATTTGGTATTCCATTTGTTTTCATCCCCATTATAATATTAATTGGAAATACAAGACGTAAAAGACTTAATGATATTGAGGGTAGAAGATACAGGATAGCAACACGATTAGCAAAAAAATACTTATCGGAAGCTAAAAATAATATAGGTAAACAAGAATTTTTTTATGATTCTTTAGAACGCGCCTTACACAATTATTTAAAAGCTAAATTAGCAATTGTCACTTCAGAATTTTCAAAAGAAAAAATAATAGAATTGCTCTCTGATAGAAAAGTAGAAGAAAATGTTGTCTCAGACTTTGAAGGCCTTCTTAAAAGTTGTGAGTTTGCAAGATATACACCAACTTCTAATGTTGCTATCCAACAAGATTATGATAAAGCAGTAAAAGTCATTTCTAGTATTGATAAACAATTTCAATAATGAAAAATAAATTTTTAATATTTCTAATGATCATTTCGAGTCAGATTTATTCTCAAAACGGACCACTTTTTGAGCAAGGAAAATCGTTATATAAAGCCGAAAAATATCAAGAGGCAATTATATCATGGATGAAAATTTTAGACCATGAAAAACATTCTTCAGAATTATATTTTAATTTGGGGAACGCACATTATAAGTTAAATAACATAGGTCCAAGTATTTATTATTTTGAGAAAGGCTTGTTGCTAGCTCCTAATGACCGAGATATAAAAAACAACTTATCATTTGCAGAAAATGCAAGGGTAGATGCTATAGATCCGTTACCTAAAACTATTTTTTACAAGTGGTATCATGCCATATCAGATTTATTAACATTTGATGGATGGGCTTATACTTCTATTTTTTTTGTATTTATTTGTGTTTTGTGTTTTTTGATGTATTATTTTTCATATTCAGAAATCATAAAACGTTTCTTTTTTGTTTCCTCAGCTATTTCAATATTTTCCCTAGGAATGTCCCTCTCTATGGCTTTTTCTACCTATGAAGATGCTATTAAAAATAATCCTGCGATTATTTTTGCAGAAAGTTCAGACGTAAGGGAAGCACCTAATTTAAGAAGTGAAATCTCATTTATAATTCATGAGGGTACTAAAGTTCAAATTTTAGAAAGAGATGCTGACTGGGGACTTGTAGAAATTGCCAATGGAAAAGAAGGTTGGATTCCATTAATTGATTTAAAAGAATTATAGATTATTCTTTTTTTCAAACTCTTTGATATTTAGAAGTTCTTTTTGAACATTTATATTTTTTAAGTCTTTGACTAAATTTGGAAGTACATAAGGAGCTAAAGCCTCTACTGGAGCGTAAAGATTAGAATTTTCTTTTTTTTCATTAGAAATTACATACTCGGATGTATTCCATTGATTAAAAAACATAAAAATAACACTTATCACAAAAGCAGAAAATAGTACATTAAAAACACCTCCAAGAATTTTATTGAAAAGACCTAAAAATGCAAAATCTGCAATTTTAGTCAAGAACTTAGCCGCCCAATTAATGATAAAAACAATAGCAATAAAAGTTACTGCTTTTGCAATAAAAGACGTAGTTTCTTCATTTAATGAAAGCCAATCATTAATATATTTTGCTGCAAATTCTGAAAAATAAATAGCTCCAACAACTCCAAGTATCAGTCCAATAAATGAAGCAAGACTCACAAAGAGTCCTTTTCTCATGCCTTGTATAAAGGCAAAAACTAATATAATACCCAGAATAATATCTAATAAGTTCATTTTATAAATATAGGTTAAAGATACATTATCTTTGCAATGTAATTAAATGAATATTTTATATTGATACTTCATTTAACTGAATTAGCTATGGCAAGAGACCAAGAAATAAAACGATTATGGGACGATGTAGTTTTAAATTTGAGCAATCAGTTTGCCGATGGAGAAACACTAGATTTAGACGGTATTATCTACATTATAGGATTGCAAGAAAAAGGTAATTTGAAAGCAAAATATAGTAAAGATGACAAAATTAATTTAATGCATATAGCCATTTGTAGATTATTAGAACCCTTTGGCTATTATGAATTTGATTATTTCGATGCGGATGGGTGGCCTCATTATAAGCCTCAAGAAAAACTTCCTCCATTAAAGCCAGGAGAACAAACAGTTTTAATGAAAGAAGCAATAGTTAATTACTTTTTAGATAAAAAAGTAGTGAAATAATATAAAAAGCGGTGTTTGGCAAAGTTCTTTTATGTTTATTTTGTTGTGCTAGAAGCAGTAATAATGTAATTTTGTACAGTTACAATTAATTAACAATGATTCATAAAATAAAAGAACACATAGCTGAAGTAGAGGCTTTTTCTCCAAAATCCCTAGAAGAAGTAGAGCAATTCCGAATAAAATATTTAGGAAAAAAAGGGCTACTGAGTGATTTTTTTGCTGAGTTTAAAAATGTCCCAAACAATCAAAAAAAAGATTTTGGACAGACCATCAATCTTCTAAAAACAAAAGCAATAGAAAAAGTTAGCTCACAAAAAGCATTATTATCCAGTAAAGAAGAAACTAAGGGGCATTATGGAGATTTAACACGTCCAGGTGAACCAAATGAGTTAGGGTCAAGACATCCAATTTCTATTGTAAAGAACAAAATTATAGACATTTTTTCAAGGATCGGTTTTAATGTTTCTGAAGGACCAGAAATTGAAGATGACTGGCATAATTTTACAGCATTGAATCTCCCTGAATACCATCCTGCAAGAGATATGCAGGATACATTTTTCATTGAAAAGGATCCGGACGTATTGTTAAGGACGCATACTTCTTCAGTTCAAGTTCGCTACATGGAAAATAATAAACCTCCCATCAGAACAATTTCTCCTGGTAGGGTATATAGAAATGAAGCTATTTCAGCAAGATCCCATTGTTTTTTTCACCAAGTAGAAGGTTTGTATGTAGATAAAGGAGTAAGTTTTGCAGATTTAAAACAAACGTTACAATACTTTACCACCGAGATGTTTGGGAAATCTAAAATTCGTTTAAGACCATCCTATTTTCCTTTTACAGAACCAAGTGCAGAGGTTGATGTTTATTGGGGTTTAGAAACAGAAACAGACTACAAAATGACTAAAGGAACTGGTTGGTTAGAAATTATGGGCTGTGGCATGGTGGATCCAAATGTTTTAAAAAATTGTAATATAAACCCTGAAATATATTCAGGTTTTGCTTTTGGTATGGGCATTGACCGTATTGCCCTTCTATTACATCAAATCCCAGATATTCGTATGTTTAGTGAAAATGATATTCGTTTTTTAGAGCAATTTAAAAGTCAATAACCTTAAACTATTTTAAGATCTTTTTTAAAATGAAAAAAGATATAAAAATTCCATTTGTTGAAAAAGTTCAAGTGCTTGCAACTTACGAATGGGACAAAGATTTTTTAGCCAAAACTTGGAATGTCTATCTAGTTAATAATCGAGAAGATATTATTGAGTCTGTACTAGTCATGTCAAGGGGTAGTTATAAAAATAAAAAAACATCAATTCTGCGCCACGGTTTAGGTGATTTACCACCTCATATGGGAGCAAAAGTAGAAATGATTGCTGATGAAGTTTTAGGTTTCACGAACGAATATATCGTTACATTTTTTGCTGAAGGGAAACTCTTTGATAAGACATTTACTTTCAAACCTTACAGCATAAAAGATAATAATACTGTTTTTATTAATCTGATGGGGCAAAATTGTGTAATAGCAGAATAATTACAACCCCTCACAGGAGGGGTTGTAAATTAATATTTAATTAATAGTTTTTTACTATTAATTGCTTTACAGAAATTCCTTGATCTCCTCTGATAACTATCATATAGATAGCATTGGCAAGGCTAGCAATATCTATCGTAATTTCTGATCCCATAGTCCTTAAGTCTACCTTATGAACGATTCGACCCGTAAGATCGTAGATCGTTACGTTGTTCAGATCTATCTGTCTGGGGTTGCTCAAGTTTACTTTGCTATCGGCAGGGTTTGGATACAATACTAAAGAAGCAAAATCTTCGAGATCACCGGTACCTAATATTCCCTGAATATCCAATTCAAAACTACAGGTAGAAATATTTCCATACTGATCCTCGGCAGTGAAAGTAATCACTTGCGTTCCAAAACCTAGTACAGTACCAGCAGCAGGATCTTGACTAAAGGTAACAGGATCGGTACAGTTATCTGTTGCCGTTGCACTACCATCGCTGATGTAATCTCCTAGGGTATAGGTGCCATCAGGACCCAGATTTACTACCTGGTCATCAGGACAAACTATATCTGGTGCTAATAAATCGACTACT
>MDTC01047738.1_pt1 | contig 24062 bp, 22 predicted proteins | sample 811181 | NCBI WGS metagenome assembly MDTC01 (sample SAMN05326644, study PRJNA326480) | marine metagenome | isolation source: seawater | place: Pacific Ocean: North | collected 2011 | reverse complement strand
TAGAGGAAACGTCAAATGATATTTCTGGGGCAGAAATTGTTTTTCTAAATGGCACCGGCATTCCTGGTTCTTGTGCTGCAACTATACAAGCTGCTACACTCATTGTAAAGCTATATTTGACTAATCTTTCAGAATCTGTAAAATCATCAAAATTATTTTGGGGGCTTAAGGCAGAATCAACGTACGCAGTAAAGCTATAACCTTCCTTAGTTTTAATTACGAAAGTTCTTTTTCTATTTTCTACATAACCGCTCATTAAAACAGTTAATAAAGAGTTCATTTCCTGTGTATATTGCGCCCAAAAAGTTATTTCATAACTTGCAGTGTATTGCTTTACAGGGGGTATCTCTATAAAACTAAAGATATTTTTAGTAAGATTAGGCTCTAAAACTGTTCCTTTTCTAGCAGAAACAGATATTGGAGGAGCCGCTCTTCTTGTTGCTATTCTACCGGGAGTTGTTGATCCTCCAAGACCAGCAGAAGTACTATCTTCTGCAGATATAGCAATATCATCTGAATTCTTAAATCCAAGCCTATTTTGCAACCTTTGATAGATTGGATCATCCTCGTCCAACTCTACCTTTACAGTAAGCGGTCCACCTTGCAAAAGAGAATTTCCTTTTGCGTTTTCTTGCTCTATTCCTGTTCTAACAACAGAAATTAATGGTAAAATTAGCGCATCATTTTTGTCTCTTAGCGGCCTGTTTCTAGAAAGTAATGCGAATCTTTCTCCTGTAGCAAATATTACAGGCACTTTTTTCATCGAATCTTTGCGGTTGTAAAATAAAGGAAGCTCTTTGTCAAAAAGGTTGAATACACCTCTATCAACATCTTCTATAGTACAGGAAGGGATCAGAAAGTCTTCAGCAATATCGCCAGTATAGCCAGACCTGACTTTATCTTGCTTTCCTTTCTGATTTGTGTATCTAGTTGTCATTCATCACCATAAAAAGATGAGCTTACATCATCTTCATCACCCTTAGGGGAAACTTGTACAGGTCCATCTACTGGGGTTTCAAGCTTACCTTGAGACTGTAATGCTCTTACATCACCAGTTTTACCGAGCTCGTTTTCCTCAAAGCCACGTTGCTGGACAAACGTTTCTTGGATTGCATCCTCTTGACCATCACCTTCATCAGTCGGTCCTATAGGATCGCGATCAATTAGTCCAACGCGAGCCTGTCTGCCGTTTAGCTGTATTCCGGTCTTATATTCAATTTCTCCATAAATTTCAGATAAATATGCTGTAGAAGTAATCTCAAAAAATGTATCGCCATAAGAAAAATAGTCGCCTTCATTAACGTCTATATCTTTGTCTATTATATCTTTGTAGTGAACAAACGCTGTAATTCCATACAACTGCTCAGATCCAAACCGATTTGTTGCAGTGGCTTGTGCTTCCCACTGAACGGTTGCATCTAGCTCTATAGGCGTATCGAATATTTTTTCAACAGCTTCTTCGTATACATCATGAACCTTTGTAACTTCCGACATAACTCTATAATAAAATATCTTTTGACCAATCACATCTTTTACTATTTCTTTTGTGAGATCTGATATTAGGTCTTGCTCTCTTGGAGTGATGAAAAGCCTTGCCATTTTTACACTCCTACTTTATTATGATTGATTTGCCTAAAGGCATTGGGATAGCTTTAAGCGCCCTCATTATATTTTCAGCATCCGTTGCCTGACCCTCAAGTAGCTTTCCGTAAGTTAAACTATCTAAGAGCTCAACCAGCTGATCTCTTAACCTACCTTGATCTTCTCTTCCTTCGCTTATAAGCGCTGAGCCGTTTAAAGTAAGATCGGCGTTTGGTATAGGTACACTAGAAAACTTAGATCTTACCTGACCCAAAAGCTCTTTCGCTAATGCAAGACAAAATTGTCTAACCCACTGTCTGCCAACAGCGTTGACTTCAGTATATTCGTAAAGCCCATACGGGACGTTAGCGAGGTTTGACACTCCATATATTGTACCATCCTCAATATCGGGATTGTAAGGGTCTGGATTGAATCCAACCCTAATCCAGAGCTTTTTATTTGTCATCTCCCCAGTAGGCATTGGATATATTCGAATATTACTGCCCATTATCTTGTAAGAGTAGTTTGACTTTCTCACTCTATTAGATATTTCCATTTGTCCTGCTCTTAAAACGTCTTCAAAAACAGGTAGCACATAAAATGCGGTTTCGGGAGTAAATGACTCAAAGCTAAATTCATTATTTAGATAGTTGACAGCTGATGTTGTGTCAAAAAATCTGTATGCCGCTTGTGGATTAAAGTGGAATACTTCTTTAATCTTCATTTTTGAGCGCGGGGAGTTGACGCTGCTTGAAACAACTAATGTGCCAGAAGAGTCTTTTAGCGATTCGTAAATATCGTAGTCTTGTCTATTGGCCTGAAGCTGAATTGAACCGCTGACATCATTATATGAGCCACCAATTCCGGCTTCCATAGCGTATGGCTCAGACATTCTTAATAGGTATTCTAGATTTTGTTTTGGAAACAAGCCTTGCTTAGCGCTTCCAGTAGTATAACCAAGAAGATTATTAAGTTGTGACTTTGCATCAGCTTCGTTTATTATTCTGCAATACTCTAGAAAACTTTCTTCTAAACAAGCCCAAATTTGTTTTTTAGTTAACTCAACGCTTAGTATATCGTCGCCAAGTTTTCTCTTTACAAAAGTCGCAACAGAGTCAGCTTCCTTCTGGAAGTCAGCATCGGTATCAAAAAAACCGAAAGGAGTTGGATTTCTGGTAAAAGAAAACAAAGACATTACACCACCTCTTTTTAACTATTAACTAGAGACGTGAAATGTCTTTGCTTAAATTTAAATAATTCTATGACTTTAAATGCCAGCTACCTGGTGGTCACGAGCGCCCATTCTCTTAAGTGCCTCGCGCAAATCTTTTCTCAAGTCTACGTCCGCGGCGCCACCGTGAGCAGTGTTTGATCGTCTCATGAGAGCAGCTATCTCTGTTTTTAGTGAAGCAATATCACCTTTAAGAGAACTAACCTCTGCATTAAGCGCAGTAATCTCGTTTGTAAAGTTAGGTGCAGCTGGTGCAGCGGCCTTTGGTGCCGGTGCTTCTTTTGTTTCTGTCTTAGCGGCTGCCTTAGGCGCAGCAGTTTTCGTTGTCTTTGACGTAGTTGCCATTATAGTTCCCTCCAAGGACTTAAGTTATAATAATATTTTACCGAGTAATACAGTAAAGTAAAAAAAAAGCCGCCACCTAAAGGTGACGGCAATTAAATAGCTGTTTGCTAAAGATTAGCTGACAGTTTGCGTTGACATTTTATTAACAACGAACCAGTGAGTACCAGTCCATACACAGTATAAACCGTTAGCTGCACCGGTTGCTGCATCAAACGTCAACTTCGTACCGACGGTTGTACTATTTAAGAACTTACCGGTAAATCGAATTTGACCAGCTGTCAAAGCGGCAACTTGAAGAAACTTTTCTTGTCCAGCGGCAGAACCATCAGCAAGAGGAATTTCCTGTACCACTGTTGCAACATCCCTACTGACAGTGATTGTCTTTTGTGCCATTGGCGCAGCAGGAATCGACGCGTCGGAAGTAACGTCTGTAACAGCAATAGTAAAGCCAGAGTCTCCAGCATTTTCTGTGGTATCAGTCATTGATCCAACCTGGATATTATAGACCAAAACATCGTTTGTAGACGCAACAGCCTCAAAAGCAGCACCAGCTGTTGCATCGCCATCGATAGCGGCAGTGACTTTAGTTGCAACGGTACTAGCGGAGTCGGAAGTAGCAATAGCGGTTATTTCAACATTGTAGGTCGCAGCAGAAGCACCGGCTGGTATTGTAGTACCACTGTCATCAACGTCAAACCAGAAACCATAAGAATTACCGGCTTGATCATAAATGATGAAGTACTTACCATCAAGACTATCACCAACGTCTGCAACACATGTGATTGTTGTTAGTGCACCTGTTAAAGTAACTGCGTCAGAAGCTCCAGGAAGAAGGCTTACACCGTCTACCTCAAAGCCAGAACCAGTTGTTTCAAAGAGGCCTTTCGCACCTGAATAATTTAATTTAGGCATTACTTAACTCCTTATCCTTCTGTTGCGCCGGCTATGGCAACTGCTACCCACTTTGTTCCGTTAGAAATTAATACTGCTGTTTCGCCGACAGCGTTAAAATCAAGCTGTGCAAGAGCTGTCGCGCCATCATCTTGAATGCCGCCACCAGTTAATGTGACACGGCAAACACCGGCACCAGAAGCTGCAATCATACTTAGGACCTTTTTCGCTCCGGCAGGCTCGCTGCTTGTAGGCGCTGCTAATGTTGCTGTGCATGCGCCTGTTTTGGTTAGTGTCGTAATTCCGTATGCATTAACAGTAGCAGCAGATGGATCTGTAAGAGCTTGAACCTCTTCAAGAATCGCGACGTCGTTGACCTGGAATCCACTTCCAGTTGTTTGATAAAGCCCCTTACCGGCGCTATAAATTACCTTTGGCATAATAATCTCTCCTTTTTTTTGCTCCCGATGATTCCGGTTCTCTGCGGGTGTCAGATGATTATATCGAACCGGGCCTACCACTAACTATATCACAAAGAGTTGATTTGTTACAAATAAAAAGGGCGGACCCCGAAGGATCCGCCCTTAAAGCGTTTAGACTTTATCTAATTTCTTAGATAATGTCCATGCCGAGGCAAGTGATTGTTCCGTAGAAGTCATTACGAACCATCTTCTTACCGTAGCGAGTCATAACGCCCTTGCGAGGAGTGAAGTCCTCAGGAGCGAAAATCGTCGGAGTAACGATAAGTGGAACGTAAGGAGCGTATACGTAACCAGTCTCAAGGTAGCTACCACCCTTATAACCAACAAGAATCTTGTTGCGTGGGAAGTAAGGGTCCTTGTAAACTGTGAAGCGGTTGCTTAAGCTACCAACCGACTCAGCGCCAAGGCTCATACCAGAAATCTGGCCGTCACCGTCGATGCTGTAGTTTGGCTTGTAGAGTACGCTAGCTTCGAGCATGGTTGCAACATCAGGGCTGACAACGATGAAGTTCGCAGCACCACGGAGGGTCTTTCTGTGAATCTCGTTAGCAACATCAATGACGGTCTCAACCAAGGTCTCGTACCATTCACGAACTGTACCAGTGAAAGAAGGTCCACCCTCGAGGGATGATGCCTTAGCAGCAACAACACCGCTACGCTTGTTGACAAAACGACCAGGACGACGGTCCCAGAAGAAGTTTGTGTCAGCCTGCATCAGCAAGTCGTTGAGGATTTCACGGTCGATTTCCAAAGCAATCTGCTCTGAAAGAATCTGAGTAAGCTCAACCTCAGCGTCAAGGCTATGGTAAGCGTTCAGGTCCTGAGCAAGCTCTGGTGACCAACGTGCTCTTAACTTACGTGTTTGAGCAACAACCGAGAGGCTTTCAATCTTAATATCAATCTCAGGAATTTCCGGAGTTGGAGTAGAACCGAAGCTTGACTCGAATGTTGGAACAACAAGAGTTGAACCATCTGAGCTATCAAGAGTAGCAGCCTTAGGATACGTAACTCGGAAAGCAGTAGTATCGTTAAAGACTGTACCTGAAACAACCATCAGAATCGCTGAACCGTCAGTCTCTGCCGCGGCCATAGGATCTGCAGAGATATCTCCGAGATCAGAACCGGACTTGACCAGCTGGTTTAAGCGACGAACGTTATAGACACCAACGCCACCCTGAATTGACTCAGGAATTGCGGCCATATCTTCAGCGTCATTAAGACCAGTAGTACCTGTTAATACAAGCGCAGCTTCCTTGATAGCTGTAACGTCGAGGTTAGCACCTAAAGCACCAAGATCGACAGCCATGAAGAAGAAGTTACCAGCCTCATCATCAATCAAGCGAGAGATTTGAGGGTCAAACTGGATAAACTTACCATCAGAACCTGACGATACGATTGTGTTGCTGCTAGTAGGAACTGCACGGCTCTGAGTAGCGGCACCACCAAGGGTGAACACGCTTGAAGTATCAGAGTCAGCAACAAGTGTAACTGCTGAGCCTGTGTGGACTCTAGAGTAACCGCTACCTGCAAGGTCATATTGTCCACCGGTTCCCAATGAGCCAGAGCGGACGCCCTTACCTGCTGGGTTATTGTAGATTGACTGACCAGCATCGTAAGTTGCTTTTGAATCAGTACCAACACCATCATTCTCACCACCGATATTAGTACCGTAGGTGTAGTCAAGATAGAAGAGCAGTCCTGATGGAAGGCTCATTGGCTGAATTGAAACAAGGTCATTCGCAACCAAACCACCGAATACTCGACGGACGATTGGGAAAGCGATGTTAGTGAAGCCACGGATATCTCCGTTAGCTGCTGATGCTGTGAGACCACCACCACCGACGGTGGATGATTCACGAAGGACCTGACCGGCCTGGTTCTCGAGTAGCGTTGCCATGTTTTCACGATGGACGCCGTCAAGACCACGAAGGAGACCGGTCCGAGCCCACTTTTCTGTAAGGCGAGCGTTTGACTCACCTTGGTGCCGCTGACGAATACCTTCTGTCAACTGCTCAAGTGTAAACTTTTTAGACATTTTGTGTTTCTCCTTTAAAGAATTAGCGTCTGTTACTTGGATTTAATACCAGCGAGTGTTGCCCATCGGTCCGTCTGCGTCGACTCATTTACAGTGGCTGCGCCGCTGCGAGTAGGCTTACTGGATGAACCAAGAACTCTTCTCTTGCCCTCACTGAGGGACTTCTTGTTAAGTGAGCGAGTCAAACCGTCATAAACGAGTTTGGCTTCTCGGATTGTCTTGGCATTATCAAGAGCCTCGACTATGGCACGCTGTTGCTTTGAACTTACATTACGATTCTGGATCAGCTTATTCACATAAAGCAGTTTTGCGTTAAAAAGATTCATTTCTGAAAGTTGTTTCTTCAACTCTCTGTTTTCACGGACTGTATTAGTTGATGCGGCTCTTCCGTTACTACGGCGGGCGCGACGAGTTCTTCGCTCTGCAACAGGACCTGTTGTAGCTTCAGCAGCCTGATCGACTGAGTCGACAGTGCCAAGCTCATCGGCGAGTGCATTAAGAAGATCTTCTTCATCAACTTCCATTACTTCAAGCTCTACTTCACCGCCACCAAATTGGTCGGCTTCTTCTTCAGCTTGTTCACGGATAGAGCGAAGACGCTTAAGCTCGTTGCGAAGCATACGAGGATCAATTTCAAAAACTTCATCAAGTTCTTTCATTTCGTCCATTTCCAATTCCAGCTCTTCGCCTTCCTCTTCTTCGTCTTCGGCTTCTTCCTCTTCGGCTTCTGCTTCTTCAGCTTCTTCCTCTTCGGCTTCGCCTGCTTCAGCGTCCATTGAAAGCTCAATGTCCAAAGCGTCTATATCAGCATCTTCAGCGTCTTCGACACCAAGAGCTTCTAGGTCCTCATCACTGAGCACCAGTTCCATTTCATCAAGTTCGCCATAACCAGCCTCAAAGAGTTGGTTGAAGATGGCGCGGCTGCGGGATTTAGTCATGTTATTCATCTCCTTTAATGTTTCGAATAGCTGAAGTCTTAGCCCTTGTCCTTCGCTCTCAGAGATAACTATTGCCTCTGAGCGTAAAGTTAAGGCCTCATTCAACAATTTTTGATATGACCGTTTTATTACAGCGCGTTGCTGTGAGCTTAAACCACTAGGATTTACGCTTTCCAACAATGCATCCATTCTCCTAACCTTCCCCTGAAGCTTTGCAATTTTATTAGCAAGCTTATTTCCGTTGGAAGACCCAGAGTTGTTCAGTACTTCTTTAATATCTTTGATATTTTTCTTCATTGATTCAGACATGGAGACGTTAACATCACCTTGCGCATTTATTACAACGCTTGCTTCGACATCAGCTTCTATACCAGGACCGTCATCCTCATCATCGACTAACTCATCAGCAACAGAATCTAAGACGGACATCATGCCGCCATCATCTTGCTCATCAGCTTCTATGTCTTCGATTTCGATATCGGCCTGCTCAGAAAGCAGTTGCGATTCTACCATTGCTTGAATCCGAGGCGTTAAAGCCTCAATAATTTTGTTCTTTGCATTTTGCTCAGCCAGCTCTTTTAGCTGTTGTGCTTCTGCAATTGCTTCCTTATATAGTGTAGTCGACATTCACGAACCTCACAAAAAATATTACACACATTTATCTCTTAAATATGATCACAAATCGAAGATGACTAAAAACGTGCCCAACTATATCTCCTCAGAGCTATTTTTAAGTATTAGTCTAACAATGTTCCTTACCTTTTCTAAGGCAGGATCACCACTATTGTTTTCTTCGTAACTTAAATCCATAGCACTTTGAGCTGGGGCTTGACTCCATCCTCTTTTTGTTCCTGTCAAATTATATTGGCCGGGACGAATAGTTTTAGGAGAATTTACGCCACCGCCTACTTGTGTACGTTTTTTATACATAGCGGGGAATGGTACAAGACCTTTTGCGACAGCTTCGCCGATAGCAACAGGTGCATTTCCATTAACTTTGGCAAGGTGATCCGCGGATCGACCTATTAAAGAATCACTAGATTTAAATGGGGTAGATACCTTGTTATAAATTTTTTGCAAAATATCAATATCCATATCTAATTTTTCTAAATCTTCCAAATCTTTTGATTCTTCTTTGTACGGAAACGACCCAGCTTCTGGTCTTTGCTTGTGAAAAGAATCTTTTGCTAGACCGTAACCTAACCCAGTTCTAGAATCATAAGAAAGCCCGGGTCTTTGACCCAGGCTTAATGGAAGAGATGGCTCTGATGGCCCTTGTGACATTATGAACTACTGCCCCAGGCCTTACCCATAATAAAATCACCTAAGCGACCAGCGGACTGCTGCTCTGATGATGTCTTGGGTCCTAATTGTGAACCTACACCTGAGCCCCATGTTGCTGACGGATTTTGACCGAAGCCTTCTGGAGGATCTGCTTGGTCTGTAGCGTTTAAACTACCTGGACCCGGAGATGTTGGGTTAGGAACATGTGGTGAAGCAGGAAGCCCACCGCCGCCAGTCTTGACTTCTGCAAGATCAGGAGCATCGGTGTAGTCTCGGCTAAACGTTCCAAAAGTATGACCACCGTCATTAACGGTACCATCTATAACTTCTTCTTGAAACTGTGCCTTGACTTTTTCAGCTGTCATTTCACCAGAGTGTATTGGAGAAGCCGGGAACGCTGATTTAATAGATGCAGAATCAGAGGATCCCATATCTCTTACAGTCGTTAAGTGCTCTACTGTTTGTTGTGTGTGTGTTGGCATTTCAACTCTCTCCTAATTGTTGGTTAAAATTATTTTTTGCGCTCGTTAATCTTCTTAAGAAGACGCTTTTTAGCGACTTGAACCTTTTGATACTTTTTCTTTAGCATACTTTCTTTAATTTTAAGAGCTGCCATAAAATCAATATCTTTTTCTAAAGAATCAGCCAACTCATCAGCGTCGACTTCGTCTGCTTTGATTTTCTCTGATTCTTCTTTACCCTGTTCAAGGGTCTCCATGATCTTCTTCTTTTCCTGTAAAACAATCTTCTTAAGAAGAGAAGGTGTCAATTTAATGTTATTAGCCATGTTAATCCTCCTTGACCTATTCTTTAAATATAGTGTAAGAAACTTTCTTTCTCATTTACCGTTAAATGCTAGTGCCGCCCAGTTTTTTGAGGCTTCACCAAACAGTTGTGATGGATCATTTTGAGAGGCAACCTGGGACGCGGCGTCACCTTGCCCTCTAGAAACCTTACCTCTTTCTGCGTTCGCTTGCTCGACCATCGTTGTTGCAGCTGTATCTTGAAATATAGCAGCCATAACAGGATCAGCAGTGATATGCGAAACGTCTACTTTTCTTGGCTGGCTTTTTTCTTTTGACCCAAAACTTATAGTGTCAAGTGAAGATCTACCTTGAGCTCTTTTGGTGCGCTTTGAATTATTAGGTCTCTTTACATGACTTTCGACAATACTTTCTTTTGATTCATCGTCAGTTGCCTCGAGCAATATTTCAAATAAGCACTCTTTTACTAAAGACTTAAGGGCACCTCTAGACATTTTAGCCATTATCCTACTCCGTAGTTTCCGTTTGCACCTGACAGGGTTAAATCACCTGTAGGAATATTTGTTAAGCCAGCCATTATAGAGAACCCGCAAGTGTTTGCGTTTGTTAATAAGAAGATATCTGTACATGCTACTTCAAGACGAACTGTTGGACTTGCAACTGGAATTACTAAATAATTTCTAGCAGTAGCAGACTGCTCATACGTGCTGGGTGCTGGCTGAGTTGTAACAAACTTTTCATTACCATCATCATCGTACTCACGAAAATATGATCCTGTAACAGCACCTCTGCCTAATACACCATTACTCGTAAAGCCAAGCTTCAGGTAGGTCGCGGTTGAGTTAGTATGGGGAGTTACTTCTATCCACCTTGTGACCCTTGGAAAAGATACCTGAACAGGCGACGTTGCGCCAACTTCGGCTCCCAATGAAGAAGTGACAAATGGAACACCACTTCTTTGATATTCTGCTGTGAAGTTTAACCCCGGCTGTGGCCATCTATTACTCATTATTATCTCCCCACCCAATAACATCATTAAATGCTCGATGGATTCTATCAGACTTATTAAAAACTTTATTTAGATCATTACGACGAACTTCAATTCCTTCTTTCATCATAAATGCTCCAGGAGTTGACGGCTCAGATACAAAGTCCCAACATATCAGCTGGAAATCGTCCTGAACGACATCAACGTCACCTTTTCGCTTTGTGGAGCCAACACCTCTACTTGATATTCCTAAGGTTACTCCTGACTCCACAAGGCTTTGCAAAATTTGTCCGGATGGTGTATTAAGCAACTCAACAATGCCGTAACAAACATCACCATCCATGTAAGCTTCTCTGACAATATGAGAAGCATTCTTTAGTTCAACAACAGAGCTATCCGGATGATCACACTCTCCAAGAGCGCGGCTTTCAGCAATAAACTTTTGATAGTTTCTAACTTCTCTTTCCAAGATGACCTTTGGATATATTCTGCCGTTCTGGTTAAGAGTATCAGACTTTTGAAGAACACCCTTCATAAGAATCTTTCCGTCGTTGCTTTGTTTTGATTCTTCTATCATTTCTTTAGAATATTGCCATGGGCTCCATTCTGTCAATAGCTTTAAGTTATTACTCATCGTTTTCATCTCCAGTCGTAAGTTCTTCAGTAAGCTTCATTAAGGTTAGATACCTTGACAAAGTTTCATCATCAGCAACATCCGTCCTTAGTGCTGCGACGGACTCTCTCACTTTCGGAATTTGAGATCCAATAATTTGATTATCACAACGTAAAGCAAATTCGTCTAACGAAGAAAGGGTTCCCTGCTTTATTTCTACCAGCTTCTCTAAAAAGCTATTATTTTTATGGTCGAAGAAAACATATTCTTTTAAGAGCGAAAGCTGTCCAGAAGTTAATTGAGAACCAAATTTTTCTTCAATTTTCTTTCTCATAATATCAACTACAAGATGATTAGCATCGGTTGACTTAAGCTCCTGTAGATCTGCAATAACTTTTTCTTTTAAAAGGTGCAAATGAAGCTCTGTTTCAAACTTTGCCATCACTGAAAGATCGGGACTTTTATTACGCCACTCTGATAAAAGCGTTTGCACAGTCGCAAAAGTTTTATAATCTGCGACTCTCCTATTATAAAATGAGCTTTCGTTCATCTCATAGTTTATATCTTTTATCAAAGAAGATTTTTGTTGTGTTAATGTTTTTGTGTTTATGTTCTTTGACGCCGTTTTAGCCTCTTGAATTATTGAGCTAGCCAATGAATCAGTCGGAACTGACGTTACCATTATAGCTCTAAACAATCTAAACTCTTTAAACAACTCCGTACCGGGCACGAAATGCTTCTTTATTATAGATAGCGTTTTTGCAGCTTTTTTAGAGTCACCTTCTACCATCGACTCTGATACTGACTGCGAAAGCTGCGCGAACAGCAATCCTACGTTTCTTTTTTTGTTATGCTTAACTTTCATCTATTTCTCCGGCATCGTATTTATCGAGTGAAATTTGTTTTCCCTCATTTTCTTCTGCTTCTGATAGAAGCACTCCGCCTTTTGGACCTAAAATATTCACCAATGACTTAAAAACACTCTTCATTTCCGGCGTCATTGCAGGACGAAGAGTAGCCTTATATGAATAACTATCATCTTCTTCGTAATCTTTACCTTCAAAAGCAGGTCTCAAGTAATCATCACCAAAAGGTTTTCGCATTGAGTCCTGTGATCGGCCGTGTGTTACCATTTTTTTAAAATCAGGTGCATGCAATTTTGCAGGACCTCTTGTTGAAGTTCTTTGCTTTGATATTGCAGCTTGCGCCTTGACTGGTGCATTGGGATCATCTATAGACAGTTTTGACAAATCAACAAAATCATCGTCTTCATCTTCATCTTCAGTAGAAGTACTTTCCTTATCAGAAGGGTACGCTGTTAGAAGTTGTTCACCATCATTACTGTCTCCAGAGAATAAACCACCACCTTCATCTCCGCCACCTTCATCTCCACCGCCTGCGGCGCCTTCAGGTTCTTCACCACCGGCTTCGACGATACCATCGTTTATTTTATCTTCTATTCTACCTTCATGGATTTCTTCAATTTGCTTATCAGTTAACCCAAGCACGTTTTTTTGTACCCAACGTCGATCAAGCATTCCTTCTGGTACTTTGCCGGCAATGTCAAATCTACTAGAAATTAACTCTAATTTTTGTAATTGAGCAACAGATGATGGGTTTGATAACTTTAGATCAAAATCCAATAAATCCTCACCATCGAAGCCATGAACGTAAAGATGTATCATTGCTAACTTATTTAATTCAGCAATTACTGTCTTTTGAATTCTTTGAATTGTTCTGCTAAACCTAATATCTTCTTGAGCTAATGTTGCCTTAGATCCTATATTTTCATCATATCCAAGATATGCCTTTGGAATCTTTAAGGCAGCAAAAAGCTTTTTCTGAATATATTCTACGTCTTCAATCGCGGCAGTGTTTTGCCCACCAGCAAGAGAGTCAATTTTTGTGCCACTATCTCCTCCTCGGACTGGAATAAAGTAGTCTTCGTCAACGCTTAATGGATTATACCTAAGGTCAACCTTTCCTGTTGACTTATCTATAACCGGTGCTTTTTTCAATGCGGATGTTGCTTGCTCTATATAGTTTGACACATCTTCAGGTGGGACATTACCTACGTCTATATAGAACACCCTTCTTTCTGGAGCTCTAATCACACGATAAACTAGCATTGCATCTTCAATTAAGATTAGCTGTCGCCATATTCTTCTTGCGGATTCTAAAACACTAGAACCATACGGCAAAAATGCATCGTTTCCTAACAATCGAAAGTGAGATATTTGCCAGTTTTCTAAAGCTTGGTTTCCTTGAGTTAACCACCTAAATCTTACAGCCGCTGGATTTTCAGGATCAAAGTTTTCTTCTCGCTCCATTTCTGATATCGGTATAGGATAGGCATTAATGACGCCATAGCTAGGGTCTATATCGTTAAACAAAAAGAAGTCGCCGTATTTGCAAAGATTACGTACCCACATCACAAGGTTAAATTCGACGTTTAAGGTATCATAAAATAGCGATTCTAAAATTTCCTTTTTTAGATCATCTTCACAAAATATGTGTAAGACCTTACCATGCTCATCAGGTGAAACAGTTTCTTCAGCGTAGATGTCAAGAGCAGAAGCAATTTCAGGTGTTGCTTCCATTTCGCTAAAGTCGCTGTACCTTGACATTCTATCAAAAGAACCGTATGCACTCATTGTGTTTGAGTACACATCATTGTGGGCGCGACGGAACGTCTCAACAGCTGATGACTTTAAGTCTGTCCTTACAGTTGATCTTACTTTTCTTTTTACAGTTGGTCCAGACCTAAAAAGCTGTGTTAGCCTCTGGAATATGTTACCTTTTTGCGCCATTAGAAATTCCCTCTACGCTGTCTAAGTATTATAGGAGCTATAAGAGCCACTTAAAATCTATCGATCCTGATATTGCAGGATGCGACTCATCCATTACAACAGGCATACCTTTTCTTGCTAAGTATGACAACTCGTTGTTGTAGCTTGGATGTACTCTTTTAGGTTGCTCTGTTTTATTTATTGCAAATGCAGCCAACATGGCGGCGTTTGTGTCAATTGATTTTTTGCTTGTCTTTGTTGAAGATTCGTACAACCATAAACCAATAGCTAAAGACATTACGAGATCGTCATTTTTTCCTCTTTGTGCCTGCGCTTTTGATCCAGTCCATACAAACGTCTTTAATTCTGATACTAGTCTTGAAGAATGAAGTGAAACCTTTTTATTTCTAATCACTTCCTCTAGCTTTGTTAATATTTGTGCTCTGCTAGTTCCTTGAGTAGAAAAACCACCTTTTGCTATCGGTCCGGCACCGTACATGGCGTTAAACTTGTCTTTTTCCTTTGCAAAGTAGATATTTGTATACCCTAGCTCTTGAAGCTTCATAAGAACTGCATAACCGTATGTATTACTTTCCGGACAAAGAACGGCGTTACCATATCGCCGACCAGCTTCAGCCAAAAGTACAGCCAACTGGTCTGGTGGCACTTTTCCTTTAAATTCCGCAACAACCTCTGACTCTACAACATCTATTACATGAAAAGCAGAGTAGTCTGCGCCATCTCCCCTTGAAACATCTGCAGATATAACGTAGTTATGACTTTCTAGGAAATACTTCCATACCCAAACACCTTGCTGAGGACCCCATCGCTCTATTGGTGACCTTATTTGTGACTGTAAGGATGTAATGTCATCTGTTGATAAAAACGTCTCACCAGAGGCCTGGAAATCACAAAGAAGCTCTTGTGCTATTTGCTGCTTATTTAAATTTTTTGCCTCTTTGTCAAACCATGCGTCATCTCTTTCTGGATGGACGTCCCATGGAAGCTTTATCGGGTTAAACTCATTTTCGCCGGCTTCTGCACCGTGATATATATCATAGTATTGACCTCCAGTACCGTTAGGCGTAGAAACAAGTATTGCTCTACCACCAGTCGAAAGAGTAGGATACAAGCCTTTCCATAGCTCATCAAAATTTCTAATGAAAGCTGCTTCGTCTACAATCAATAAACTGAGAGCCTCGGATCGACCTGCGTCTTCAGACGTCGGTACAGCTTTTATTTGTGATCCATTACTAAACTCAATTGCTTGAGTGTTTTTTGCAGTTATTTCAGTTATCCACATCCAGGGAGGAATACCTGTTAACGCGATCTTTACTTTTTTAATAAAGTTTTGAGCAACTGCTAGCTTTGTAGCGATTACCAATATGCTTTTATCTTTTCTAAACATAGCAAGCCACACAGCATACGCTGCTGTTAGTGTGGATAGACCAAGCTGTCTAGACTTAACCACTACGTTAAATCTATGATCGTTAAAGGCTACCAAGCAATCGTTCTGAAATGGAAACGTATGAAAATCTATTCTTCCCTTAAGCGGGTGCTGGATTTTTACATATCTGTTTATAAAGTACTCTGGATTTTTACCGCACTTTACAATTTCAGCGATTTGCTTTTGCTTGTTTAGAGGTGGCATAAATTAACTTACTTGAAGCTTGATATTTGCCCTAAAGTAAGCAATCTTTCTTGGCGAGTTGGATGTAGCAGATATTAGTTCAAGATCATCATCCCTACTAATTTCTTTTGCGACCAAAGCTCTATCCGTAGATCCTTTAAATTCTTCTTTTATCCGCTTAAGCTGATCTTTAAACATCTGGTTCGAATAATCTCTCTGAGCTTCAAGTTGTTGACTCAAAGCAGACTCTCCAGCGAAATGAACAATCGTCATTAATTGTAGTTCAAGTACATCGCCTTGTAGTTTGCTCGTCATTTTGCGGTCAGATGTCGATGAGTAGCCCCATGACGTTTCCGTAGCTTGCGCTAAGGCCCTTATTTCTTTTAAGTTTAACACTGTTCTTTCTCCAAGTTAGCTAAATTAACTATTTTTTTGCGGTAAGCCTTAAGCTCTGCACTATTAGGTAAATATTGGTCATCTGAGTTTAGTTTTCTTAATGGCTCTAAAAATCCTACCCAGCAGTCGATACAACACTTGGAAGAGTGGTATCTTGCAAGGTCGCTTGTATCTCTTAACATTAGTAAGCATACAGGACAATCTAAAGGAGCATACTGAGAATCTTCATGCGTATCTAACATGAGAATCCTTACCTTTCTTTTGTATATCTAAGACATTATCAACAACATCCTTAACTGCATCAACATGTGAAATTATTAGGATGTTAGCAAAATGCTTCTTCAACGACGTTAGTAGTCTAGAACATGCCTCGATACTTTTGTCGTCCAGAGCGCCGAACCCTTCATCAATTATTAATATATCACTTCTAGGAGCGTTACAGACGTTTATCAGTGCAACCCTTAGTGCTAGAGAAGAGATCATTTTCTCCATTCCAGAACCACACTCGATTATTCTCTTTGAGTCGCCGTAATCTATAAGAATATCCATATTGTTGGAATCAAGATCAGTCGCCAAGAAAAGCTCAAAATTTACAACCCCTTGAAGTATTTTTCTTAATTCGCTGTTAATTTGTGGTAATTGTAATGAAAGAATGGTGAGTGGTATACCCTTTTTGTCCACAGCTTGCATAAATGTGTTATATGTTTCCCATCTGCTCTTAACTGCCCCGAACCTTTTTTGCTCATCCATGAGGGTAGATGCCTTTTGCTTTGATATGCTGATCTGCTCAGTCAGATATAATCTTTCAGCATCAAGCTCGCTTATTTTTGTCTCGACTGAAGATAATTGGTTCTTCATCAAGATAACAGCTCTATCTTTTTCTTCGTCTATTGAACGAAGACGCATTTCCCTTAGCAAAGACTTTCCAGACGTGATCGAAGTAGATACTTCCTGGTGATCACCTTCAAGCTCTTTCATTTCCAATCGCATCTCAGAGTGCTCCAGCCTCAAGTGCTGCGCCTTTTTTATAATTTCTTCATACTTCTGCAGTCTTTCTGCAAGGCTTCTAGCCACAAGGCTTTTGAGGTTAGACTTAAGAACCCGAAGCTCTTTCCTGGCCGCGGAAACCGCTAGCTTTTGTTCATCTACTTTCGCTTCACTCTTGTTTGAGTCTTTTACATATTGACAGGTCGGAAGGTGCTCAAAACAATCACAAGGCTTAAGCTTTTTAGCTAGCTTTTTCTTGCTCTCCAATTTTTGCAGCTCAAGCTCTACTTTTGCTTCTAACATTTCCTGCTGAGTCTCAAGACTTCTTTGTAGCTCGTGTTCCTCACGAAGTTCCTCGATAGGAAACTGCTCCTGAATTATACCTATCTTCTCTACTTTCTTGGCAGCAGCTTCTAGATTTGAAGATAATTCAACAATTTGCTTTTTTAATCTATTTTCCTCAGTTTTAAGATTACCTAAAGACGCAATCTGATCTTCGACTTGACCCTTTGTATATAGAGATGAAGATGGAAGAGCAGCTAACTGTATTTTTAAGTCATCTCTTTTTTTCTTTAAAAGATTAAACTCATTTTCAACTTCTTCTTTTTCTACAAGTAGATTATCTTTTAATTCTGTTTGCTCATTGATTAATTCTTGCCAATTCTTGTCAGGAGCAGCTTTCATTTCACCTCGTAGCTCAGATATTTCATTCTTGGCAACTTTAAGCATATCGTCAAATATCTGTAGGTCTAGAAATCTTGTTAGAATGTTCTTTCTTTGTGTTGAGCCTTCCTTAATGAACGCATTCATGCTTCCTTGAGCAGCAAAAGAAGTCATCATAAAGTCTTCTATCGTTCCCACAAGATCCCTTAGCGTTTTTTCAGTCTCTCTTCTTTGCTCTCCTGTAGCATCCTCTATCGGTTCACCGTTTTCATCAATCTTAAAAAGGTTCAGGTTAGTTGGAGCAGATATATTTCCGCTCTTACTCGTCTTTTTTAAGGTTTGCCTCTCAGCTCGATACATTTCTCCACCAACAGAAAAATCAGCAGCGGCCTTTGCGTAAGTTTTCCTATTATTGACTATGTGTATGTTCTTTAGGGACCCTCTATCAGATGTATTAAAAAGAGCGTAAGATATTGTACCTGGAATAGATGATTTTCCTACCCTATTTTTTCCAAAGATGCCAGTAATTCCATTTAGTGCATCAAAATCTATCAGGTTTTCTTCCCCGTATCCAAACGTATTATCAAATGAAAGTTTTCTTAATCGCCATTGATGAGACTTAGAGGTAGATGACTGCACACATTTGGAAAAAATATCTTTGTGCAATTTCTTTAAAGCCTCTCTTTCATCATCAGAGAGGTTTTGCTTCTTGACATATTCAGACATTAGGGCGTCTTGCTGTTTAAAGCTCCGGAGGTCGTTACGGGATATCTTACCTATGTTTGTAGTTAACTCAGCGTCAACACCTGTAAAAGACTCCTGCTCATTTTTAGAAACAACCTCATAAGCAGAAAACCTTTCCTTTAAAGACGTTTGCAGCTGCTTAAACTCTGTTTGTGTCATTCCTTTATGAGCTACTCTAAATCTAGAACCTGACCATGAATCAGGAATATCTTCCAGCGTAGAGGAAACATCACCTGACCAATTGATCGTACGAAACGCATGGTCGTTATGTAGAGGTACAAATTGAACGTCAAAATCGTCTTTGTCCTTTATGTCCCAAAACAAGAATCCTTTTTCTACATCTTCACCGTAGTTTTGCTGGATGGTAGAGCCAGGGTACGCCATTTTCTTTGTTAAGAACTGTCTTTTATGAATATCTCCCAGCATAGTGTAGTCATAATCTTTAAAAAAGTCTACTTTAATGCTGTCGCCATTGATTTCCCAATCTTGATCAGTCAGAGACCCATTGACAGGGCCATGATATAAGGCTATGCTGACCCCATCCTCAGGTGGCTTAAGGTTAGGCCAAGATTTTGTATCAAAGCAACAGAACGTACACCAGCTAAACCCTTCCACACCAGTAGGATATACTCCTGTACCTTTCATAAGCTGTATTTTAGGATTGTTTAAGGCTCTAACAATAGGAGTGACAGCATCAAGGCGGTCTTCGTTTAGCATCAATCCGTCATGATTACCTAAAATCACATGTACAGGAGCTATTTCGGAAAGCTCAGTAAACCACCATCTAAGAATCTCTATCAGTTCAGGACTAATCCCTTGGGTCTTCGAGTGGACGATATCGCCGCCTAGAAATATAACATCAGGCTTAAGTTCTCTTAATTTCTCGTAAGATAAAGAGAAAACTTTCCTATACTCGTCATGTCTGGTCAAACCACGAAAATGAATATCTGCAAAGTGCGCGCACTTAAAGCTCATTGTAACCTCACTATATATAGTTTTATATTAAAGACCCAGACTTAATTGTACTAATCAAGGATCTTAACTTGTCATTTTGAGTCCAAGCCTTGGCATCAGAAATAATTTTTTTAAACGTGCCTACAGGCATTTCACCTACATCGTTATAAGGCTGGATATCTAGTATACGTACATCTACATCAAATGAAGATAGTAAGCCAGCAATTTTTTGTGTCTTTTTTCTAGCATCAGGATCTAAAGCTAAAACAACGGGGGTCTTATTTTTTACAATCTTGTTAAACAAAAGATGGTGTTCTGACAATGTACTTCCGAGTATACACGTTGCGTTTTGTATGGATTTAGTAAGATCAAAAGGTCCTTCTACAATTACTAGCTCTTTCTTCCAATCTACGTTTAATTCGTTAAAGATGATATCTGTTCTTTTTACTTTTGGATTGACATACTTTCTGGTGCTTTCATCTATAGCTCTAGCAGTAAAATAGTTTAAAAAGCCTTCAGAATCAAATGATGGAATTATAACTCTTCTGCGTAATGAACCAAAAGGAACAGCACCCATCCTAAAATACCACATATGCTTTTCTGTCAAACCTCTATTTAAGGCATAGTTTTTGCAAGCCTTTAAATCAGGATCATCAGAGCTATTAATTGTAGCCAAAAGCCTAAAGCTTTTTGGCAAAGTAATCTTTTCCTCAACTTCTTCTTTTTTTTCTTTTAAAGTTTTCTCAAAAATCTCTGCGGCGGTGGCTGCATATCTGGGGGCATAGATTCTAAAAAGTCTTGCTAATCCTTTTCCTCTAAACCCACATACCCAACAGTGATAAAATTCATTATCGACTCTTAGACAAAGTTTCTTTTTACTTTTTCTTGTGTAAGTTGAGCACTTTTTATTAACACATGACACAGCTATATTGACACCATCTCTATCAGAGATTGTTTCGCCAAATGCGTCGCGTATTAACTTAGCACGCTTTTTTATTATAAGATCGTCGCTACTCATTCACCCACGCTAGCTAATGCTATAATATATGCATCTGCTATATCATAACAACAACTGGCAGGAATTACAAGACCTTTTCTTACACCGCTTTTAAGTGTCCGATTAGGCCAGTCATAATTTGGTAGCTTAAGCTTTGCGAAGCTTAATACTTGGTCTTTAGTTGATAAATCTGATTTTCTATCTATTTTTAGACCAGCGACTTTTCTAGCGTTATTAACGTTTAAGAAAGTAGGTTCAATAAGAAATTCATCATGGCACATTAATGTCACCATGCCGTTAAATCTAGCTAAAGTTACGATTGTTTTTGCGCTGGAAAACCCAGGACGAAATGCCTGCAAATTTTCTTCTATTGCTATAGAAGAAATGTCATAGCTTTTATTTATTTTTGAAAGCTCTTCTTTAACTGTTGAGCACTTTTCAAAAATAGATAGCTTTTTAGACAGCTCTATAGCTCCTGCTGACACGAGGTTTTGGTTGTGTTTTTCCAAAACGCACCATCCAACATTCGATGTTGATATGTCGAGACCTAAATTCAATACCTTAAAAATCCAACTTAATTCTTATTACAAACCTATCATTTTCTCTTTTAACAAGAGCTTGTGAAAAGTTTGTCTTACTAATAACATTAAGGTTTTCATCAAGTAAGTTAACATTTGTTATATAAGAAAAGTTTATATTTTTATCAGAAAGCTGATTAGACGGACTCAGATTTTTGTAGGTGCTATTGGTAGATAAGTCTAAATCACCGCGTTCAGCAGGAATATCGATTCTTAACATGTGAATGTTTTGTTGACCTACTAGATCTATAGAAAATTGATCGACTCCGAAGCGAGGTATAAGTGGCGTTTTCACCACGCTAATACCTTCTTCGTAAAGTACAGTGCCTAATGAAGACCATTTTGCTGGCCTTGTTAAGCAGTCAGCCCTATATAGGCTTCCACTAAAATCTCTTGTTGTTATTGCTATGCGACCACCAGACCCAGTTACGCTTGTATCTTTTAAAACATATGATCCAGGATCTATTTTGTTACCGTAAAATAAGTTACTAGCATCGAATATTGATATTTCATTAGATGATGGGTCTCTAGTTCTATTGTATATCGTTAGTATAGAGCCAGCAGGTATACTTGGGTCATCAGGTGTTGCACCTTGCATCGACTCAGAGATTGAGCCGGCTGTTTCTGTACCTAACAAGCCTTCGCCTATTGATCCCGTAGGTAATAGCTGCTTTAGGCTTACTAGTGTTAGATCCTTCGTACCTTTGTCATCTACAAAGAGCGATAATGATCCTGTGTTAACAGTTACACTTTCTAGAATTGAAAAGTTAGGTATAAACAACCCATTGTCATTTGGAAGAACAGTTAGATTTCTTTTCCTTATACTACCAGTTTTATACAGAAAATTATTCGCAGTTACCCACCCAGTGGCTGTGTCTATAGTTGACCCAGAAAGTGCAAATAATCTAGGGAAGCTTCCTTCTACGAGATCTTTCACAAAGTTTTCAAGATTTAAGTAATGACCTCCTACACCAAAAGATAAAGGTACATTAAACGGGTCGTCAGTAGAGCCTCTCGCTGTTTGAAAAGGCGTTTGTAATACATTTCTTGTATTTGTATCCTTAACAAAAAACGGAGGAACGTAGAACATCAGCCCTCCTGTAATCTCAGTGTCTAGATCACTAATTCCACTATGTCTAGAACCTGATATTTCAGCGTCTGTACGATATCTATTGTAGATTTTTAATTCATGAACCTCTGCATTTAGCGGGTTTGGAAACTTAAAAGTGTTTGGCTCTGTTATCGAACCAGGTGAATCGTGAGTATAAGTCGGAGCATAGTAATTTGGTAAGCCGTCGTTATACGCTGCAACAGGATTAAAGAACTGCGCAGTAAAATCTTCATCGCCGGATGGATCTTGGCTATTTGGGCCGTCATAATAATTACCAACAAATAACGCGTCGGGAGGACCTAAATTAACAGTTGCTCCAGCCCTTGTTGTTGTAGAAGGCGTAGCTCTTTGTAGATAGCTTCCGCTTAAGGCAACATACGGTATTGCAAAAGTACCTTTTGTCTCCCCGTCAATGACAAAAGACCCAGTCGAATCCTGAACGTTTCTATCCCACCTAATACAACAGTGGTGCCAGTGATTTTTTCTAAGAGAATTATCAGATGAAGAAAAAATAAAGTCGTAAGGAGATGACGATGATTGTCCTATCGCTCCGGCTTCAGATGGATTGATATCAGCGCTGTGACTTAGCTGTAGCATTAGCCTAAAGCCATCAGCGTAGCCATCTATATCCTTAGCGCTACCTGTTGCTAGAGATACAGCATATGAGCTTGACATATGAAGTATGGTGCCAGGATGAAGAGGGGCCCCTCTTGAAACCTCGTGATATCTAGGGTTAATATAAAACTCAAACGAAAATGACCCAGTAGGTCTATATTTGTAAGATCCTGTAGCTGGATAAATTAAGACGGAATCTGTCGGTACCTCTCCGTTTGAGGCAGAAAAGAAGTTTAGCGTATTATAGTTTGTATATGCCCAATTGCAAGCCTTACCATACTTTACTCTATAATGAGGAAACAAGATATTTTCCACAACAGACTTACGAATAGTGTCCGATGTGAATTTAACAGACGGCTCAAATCTTAAGACCTCCATCTGCTTTTCGTTTCTTATGTTACCATTTTCTTTATTAACTGCAGCTAGATAGGAGTCCATTTTTTCATAATCTATGGACTCGTTATTTAGTGTAAGTCTTAAGGCTTCTATTGAGTCTTCGTCGACAGTCAGGTCTGACGTAGAAGTGGTCACTTCTTTCATCATAACAGAAGCTCCTGGAAAAACCGGTATTGAGCCGGTTACACCAGAGCTTGAAGATGCAAAAAACCTCTTTGGTTTTGCAAGAACCTTAAAATTATCGAAATAACTTTTATCTAGCTTGAAGAGGGACACTTGGACCCCCTAGAAGTCGAGTCTTACTCGGACAGTTAAATCCTTCTCGTCGTTCTTTTCGATTGGTCTAGACAGTTTTGCAACCGCCAGCAAGTTATCGTTGATATCGTATAACCCAACAGTCGTAATATATGTAAATGACCGTTGTACGTCTTCTTGACCTTGCTCAATAACTCTAATTCTGTTTGCAGTATCAGTATACGTTGGATTAGAGGAATAGTTAAACTCATCAGCTGTTGCACGACAGAAAATAAGAGTTGAATTAATATTTGTATTATTTTGAAATGTTGCCGCAGTCAAAGAGCCTGACGAGAATCTAGTCATGGCTAAGTGATTAACAACATCATCAATGCTACCAGAAGTTATAAAGTCAGGAATAAACTTTGCGGTTGCAATCCCATTGTTTGCTACACGTTGAGGATCTCCAACAATTTGAGTACCAAGAGCAAGGTTTGTATTTGAAGGTGGTACGGCACCTATCATTCCGCGAATTGCGCCAGACATAACTTGGTCAGCCACAATAGCTCTTGTGCGATCATCAGCAGTTACACCTTTGCCACCAAGGTTTAACATAACAGTGCCTGCGTCGTAGAAAACAAGGCCGACCTTCTTTGCGGAGTTGGCGGAATCTACTAAGTCCCCTACTTCGCCACCGAATGTGCGGCGGCGGTTGGTCGAGGATCCAAAGTCTGTAAAAATTGATGCGCTACCAGAAGCTGTTGTTGCTATATTCTGACCTTCTAAGGCTACAGGCCCGATCCCTGCAATAGATGC
>MDTC01188430.1_pt1 | contig 24064 bp, 17 predicted proteins | sample 811181 | NCBI WGS metagenome assembly MDTC01 (sample SAMN05326644, study PRJNA326480) | marine metagenome | isolation source: seawater | place: Pacific Ocean: North | collected 2011 | reverse complement strand
TTGTATCCTACAGTTTGGGTTTTATCCTTTTTGATAGTAAAGATAATCAAAGTTTAATGCACTTTAGTCTCTTTTTTGGTGCTTTTGCCTGTTTTGCTCTAGGCTTGATTGATGATTTAAGGTCGATCGACGCTAAATTAAAATTTATATTCCAAATATTAATTGCTATTTTTGCACACGAATCAGGCTTCAGAATAGATCACATGATTGTACCATTGTTAGAGTGGGATTTGAATTTAGGGAACTACAGTATGATTCTGACGATCATTTGGTTTGTTTCCATAATAAACCTAATAAATTTAATAGATGGCCTAGATGGCTTAGCTGGAGGAATTGGCTTCATGTTAATGATTCTTCTTGTGATTCTAAGTATTGAAAAAGGTATAGGTATTTCGACTTTTCTATCTTTAGGTATGGCAGGGGCCATCCTTGGATTTTTAATCCATAATTTTCCTCCGGCCAGAGTCTATATGGGCGATTCAGGGGCGTACATTATTGGATTTGTTATTGCGGCACTGTCATTGATGAATTTTCAAAAAGGTGCAGTTATTGCTGCATTATTGGGGCCCATGATGGCTTTAGCCTTACCTATTTTGGATGTAATGTTTGCAATTATCCGAAGAGGAATACAGGGATTACCGCTGTTTAGGCCAGATAAATTTCATATTCATCATCAGTTAATGCGGAAGGGCTTGTCGCATAAAAATACCGTCCTTATTTTGTATGGGATTTCATTGATCGCTTTATTTGGAGGCATTTTAATTTTTTCAAATCAAGGGCGATATTTTCCAATATTTGTTGGATTTGCCATGGTAATTATCATTTTTGCTTTTAGATTTTATGGTAATTCCGCCTTAAATATTAAACAATTATTTATTGAATCATTTAACACTCGATCGGAAACTCAAAGTGCAATTAAATTATCTAAATGGCTTGTCGGAGAGGTAGAGCGGATTCGCGAAGCTGAAAATTTATGGAATGATTATAAATGGTTGTTAAAGAAATTAGGGTATTCAAAAGTTTTTATATCCATTTGTGGCGAAGAAAGAATTTATGAATATCCTGATCAAGAATTGAAAGATTTTTATCTTTCGGATCGCATGCCTCTCAATAAGGAAAATAACGATAGCTATATTCAATTTTGGGGTGAAAAAAATCGGTTTTCTCTACGCCGATTTGATCTAAATTGCGATATCGCTTTTGAGTCATGGGTATTATCGACTAAACGTTGGAAAGAACTCAATAAGGCTGACTATAAATTTAGTGGAGAAGCACTAGAGCAAAAAAGTCGTTCAATTGAAAAAGCTAGGGATTCATACCTGCCTTAATTAATACTTAAGAAGCCTTAAAAATTGGTTGCTTTAAAATAGCTATGATCTTTTTTAATAGTGGTTATGTTTGGCAGCCCAAAGAATTGCTACGGAATAGCCCTATCTCTCCGAGAGTGGCTTGTGTGCATATTCGCAACTTTGACACTTGTATTTACAGCATGGTCATTAGGGGGTTATAAAACATGGGCTTTACATCTTTTGCTTGCAGGTGGCTTAGGAACATTTTTAGCCAGTGTTTTCCCGATGCCAAGATCATGGAATGGCTATGACCAACAGCATGAAAATCTTAGGAATATCAAGCGCCTTTTATTACAACCATTCTTTTGGGCCGGGCTGTTTTTTTTGGTCTATATTTTAATCCAATATTTAAATCCATCTATCGTTCAAGTTTTGGGAGAAAAATCATGGTGGATCGAGCCCATGACTTCTCCTTTAGGCGCCAATTTACCTTCAAGTGTTGCTTCATCTTATGAAGAGATGAACGCTTTGCGAACCCTTGTTATACAAGTTTCAGCGGTAAGCCTAGCATGTGGTATTTTAGTGGGCATACAGAGAAGAAAATCCGCTCTAATCATTCTTTGGTCTTTTGTGACATCAGGTGTTACGATGGGCTTTGTTGCAATATTACAAAAACTTTCAGGCACAGATAAAATATTGTGGTTTGTAGACTCAATAAACCCCTATCCTTGGGGAACATTTGTATATCGTAATCAAGGAGCAGCTTTTTTAATGCTAGTGCTTTTGGTTTCTTCTACTCTTTACTTTTTTTATTTAAGGCGAGCAAATGAAAAATTAAAGAGTGGGGGGCCGCATTTTATTCTTTTTGTATTTGCCTTTCTTCTTTTGGGCTCAATTTGGTTAGCGCTTTCAAGAGCAGGAATTATTTTAAGCTTTTCTTTAGCGCTAGTTTTTTTCTTAGCTGCTCTGGCACATCATGTTAAAGAAATCATAGAGGGGAGGTCTCTTTTCTATCTAGCTATTTTTCTGGGATTATTTATTTCAGGGACTATCTTTTTTGTTCAATTTTCTGATTGGGAAGCTGTCAATAAACGTGTGGAGCACCTAAAGGAGGTTTCTTTAGATTTAAATAATTCCAAGCGAATGCTATCTACAAAGGCAACATGGGAGATGGCGCAAGATCGATTAGGTTTTGGCTGGGGTGCAGGTTCTTTTCGATACATATTCCCTATTTACCAAAGAGAATATAGAGGAATATGGTATAATTATTTTACTGTGGATGGATGGGCAGGGCGTAGAATTTATCATTATGCCCATAATGATTGGGTTCAATTTTTAGCAGAATATGGAATAATAGGAACTTTTATAATTTTTTGTCTTTATCTCTGTTTGCTTACTAAAGTGTATAAAATTCCAAGAATAATTGCATCAGGTGGGTGTATTTTAATAGTAGGATTAATTCTTATATTTATTCACAATTTTGTAGATTTTATTTTTAGCAGCCCCTCATACTGGGTAGCTTTTTGGGGAACCTTATTTCTTATTTGTAAGTTGTTTGAGATCGAGAAAGAGCGAAAAAAACTTACAATACATGAAAAATAATTTCTCGACAATATTCCTTAGTTTATTCCTGAATTATATATTAAAAACTTGTTTATTTTTCAGCATACTGTCATTAATGCAAAGTTTAACATGAATGTTTTATTAACAGGTTGCGCCGGATTTATAGGATCGCATACATTGGAAAAACTACTACTAGAAGGACATAATGTATTGGGAGTTGATAACTTTGACCCATATTATTCAAGGGCAATTAAGCAAAGAAATATTGTTGATGTGGTTTCAGAAAATTTTTCATTTATTGAGGGTGATTTATCTGAATTAGATACTTTTAATAAAATTCAATTTATTAGTGCGGACCAGCCTTTTGATGCAATCATACATTTGGCAGCAAAAGCAGGTGTAAGAGCATCGATCGAGGATCCTCTTGGATATCAAAGGGCTAATGTTATTGCAACTCAGAATATATTAGAATTTGCAAAATTGCATTCGATACAGCAATTTGTTTTCGCTTCCTCATCTTCTGTTTATGGGGTTAATCCAAACGTTCCTTGGAGAGAAGATGACATGGTTCTCAAACCTATTAGTCCTTACGCCAGCACTAAAGTGAGCTGCGAATTAATGGGTCATGTCTATTCTAAATTATTTGGGATTCGCTTTTTAGGGCTTCGTTTCTTCACTGTCTACGGGCCTCGCCAAAGGCCAGATTTGGCAATTAATAAATTTATGAGCTTAATTGAAAGAGGTAAACCGATACCAGTTTATGGTGATGGAACAAGCCGCAGAGATTATACTTATATTGATGATATTGTTTCAGGAATTATTGGAGCCTTGTATTATACGAAATCAAATTTTGAAATTTTTAAGTTAGGCAATGACCAGACAGTAACATTATCAGAGATGATTAATACAATAGAATCAGTACTCGGGCAAAAAGCGGTTATCGACCAAAAACCTAGCCAACAAGGTGACGTACCCCAAACTTGGGCAAATATAGAGAAAGCTAGAAATTGTTTAAACTTTAATCCAGTAATAAATTTTAATTCTGGCATCCAACTTTACAATGACTGGCGAAAAGAAATAGGTTAAATATAACCTCTCTAAAATCATTATGGATGCGTTAAAAAAAATTATAGTTAAGCCCTCAACCTTGTCTGGGGAGATTAAAATTAGTGGAGCTAAAAATAGTGTTTTGAGAATTTTAGCGACATCGATCTTAACATCAGAAGTAATCTTTTTGGAAAATTACCCTAGTGGCCTATTAGATGCTAAAGTGCATGTAGAGATGTTGGAATGTTTGGGTAAAAATTGTAGCCAGGTAAATGAAACAATATCTATTAACGAATCCAAAAGTTTAAGTGATTTTCTTGAATACGATGGCCGTTCAATAAGAAATACACTTTTAATTTTAGGGGCTCTTACTGCCAGAAAAGGGAGAGGTTCTGTGCCGCTACCAGGTGGCTGTAAATTAGGAGAGCGTAAGCACGATCTCCACATAATGCTTTTAGAGAATCTAGGAGCAAAAGTTTGGGAATCAGAGGATAGAATTTACGCAGAAGCCCCAACTGGTGGATTAATTGGGGCAGACATTTTCCTTCCTTTCCGTTCTACGGGAGCGACTGAAAATGCTATTATTTGCGGGACTCTTGCAAAAGGAATAACGCGGATATGGAATCCCCATATTAGGCCAGAAATTATAGACCTAATAAATTTACTAAAAAAAATGGGTGCTGAGATTGAAATTAGAGGTCAAGAATCCATTATTGTAAAAGGCAAGGAAGGGCTTAATGGATGTAGTCATTATGTTATGCCAGATAATATCGAAGCTCTTACATGGTTAGTGGGCTGTGCCATTACGGATGGCGATCTCTTGTTGCATGACTTCCCTTTTGAGCATCTAGAAGTTCCTTTGATATATCTTAGGGAGAGCGGGGTGAAATTATATAAAGAAGGCAGCTCTGCTATCATTAGAGGCGGCAATTTATATCCAATTGATATTAGTACGGGGCCATATCCAGGGATTAATTCAGATATGCAGCCTATTTTGGCAATATTAGGTGCTGTTGCGAATGGTAACTCTCATATCATTGACTTGAGATTCCCTGGGCGTTACGGTTATATGAAAGAATTAGCCAAGATGGGAGTTAATCATGAGATTAAAGGTAATTTATTAAGAATCAATGGTGGCAAATTATTACATGGTTGCGATGTAAATGCGCTTGATCTAAGAGCGGGAGCTTCATTGTTACTAGCAGGATTGATTGCTAAAGGAAAAACTACAATTAATAATGCATGGCAGATTGAGCGAGGCTATAACAATTTGGAGAGAAAATTAGCTGAATTAAATATCGATTGTAGTTTTGAATATTAAATTTTATTTTAGGAATATTTTAAAGATACTCTTTGGGATGCAGTATCATCTAATAGCGCTTTATGTTATTTCTCGCATGTTTCGTCTCAAGATTCCCATAATTGGCCCAACTATATCTAAGATAATAAATCATTTTGCTCTTTTTTATACAAGCTGTGACGTTTCGCCTCTTGCTGAAATAGATTTAAGCGTACGCTTTCCTCATCCTGTAGGCATAGTAATTGGCGAAGGGGTTAAAATTGGAGCCAATACAAAAATATGGCAACAAGTTACTATTGGAAGCCATGGCAGGGAAATAAAAGAATATCCTGTAATTGGCGAAGGAGTAAAAGTTTTTTCAAAAGCGTCTATACTGGGAAACGTAAATATTGGGAATAATTCAACTATCGGGGCGCATTCTTTGGTTTTGATAAGTATCCCAGAGAATACAACAGCTAGAGGAGTGCCAGCTAGATTAAATAATTAGTATTCTCATAGATTAAGCTTATCTTTTTTGGTAATGGCTTTAATTTTAATCGTTATTTCTAAAGTGTTATTTTGTTACCCATTTTATGATTAGTTCAAAAACAAGTTTTTTAGTGAGTTAAATTGCAATGATGAGATTTGATCCTATTTCTTCATTATCTAAACAACTAAAATCAAGAATAATCTTAGAGCCTAGGCTTTCAGATTATTCCTGGTGGAAGATTGGGGGTTCTGCTAGAGCTCTTGTTGATATAGAGTCTATTGAAGACCTTATGCTAACAATTAAACTTTTAAAGAAATTAGATATTCGATACTGTGTAATTGGTGAAGGTACAAACCTGCTATTTGATGATAGAGGCTTTGATGGCTTTATTATAAAAATTGGTAGAAAATTTTCAAAATGCACACAAAGAGGTTGTAGATTAACAGTAGAAGCAGGACATTGGATTCCATCATTAATAATCAAAGTGGCAAAGCTCGGTTACGGCGGGCTTGAGCATGCGATTGGCATTCCAGCCTCGCTTGGAGGCCTCGTTGCTATGAATGGCGGAAGTCAAAGAAAAAATATAAGTGAATATATTGAGTCGGTTCTAGTTTTAGACGCTAATGGGAAATTAATAGAAGATAAAAAACCTACGTGTAGGTTTAGGTACAGAGCTAGCAAATATCAGGAGAGTAAAGAAATAATTCTAAAGGTAAATTTTTGTTTCAAAGCAAAAAAATCATATCGGCAGCAGAGGATTGAAATGCTGAATATTTTGCGCGAAAGAAGGTTAAAGTTTCCAAGGAAAGAACCCAGCTGCGGGTCTGTTTTTAAAAGTAGTGCGGGGCTTTTTTCAACCCACGGGACTCCCGGCCATATAATTGAGAAGTTAGGATTTAAGGGTTCTAGGAAGGGAAATATTCAAGTGTCAAATTTACATGCTAACTTTATTGTGAATTTAGGCAATGGTTCCTCTAAAGATATTCTATCATTAATAGAAGAAATTAATGATTCTGCTTATGAAAAAATTGGCGTTAAAATGGAGCCAGAATTTCTTTATGTTCACCCTCAAAAAGGTATACTAAAAGTAGTATGAGGAATTTCCAAATCATTAATGTTTGGGAATCGCCTACAATAATGTCTTGGCTTAATAAGGGAGCGAGTATGCTTCGAATGTTTATTTTGCTTCCCTTAGCTCTAATTTATTTTAATGAGGTTGAGGTCGCATCTTGGTTGCTTTTTTCCTCAATTATTTTCTTTAGTGATATAATTAACGAGCAAGCATCGCTTATTATATCTAGGATGATTGCTGCTGCACATGGTGGAGCTAAAGATCTTGAGATAATTAGCCCGGATCGTAAGCCTGAAGTGATTGGACAATCTAATTGGGACTTAATCAAGCATTTATATGGTTCCTTGGGGCCATTGAATACACTCCTAGCTGCAATTGGATTAGCTGCAGCTTCATTAATGGGTATTTTTGCCTTTATTCCATTGCTTGATGAATATGAGAATTCTCAGACTATCTGGAATGCATTAATTGTTTTTTTATTAGGTCAATTTATTTGCCATTCATTCAGGAGGTATGCATCTATGATAAGGGGATGTAGCCGAGTTGCATTAAATAGCAGATGGGAGGCGTTATTTTCTATCTTATCAACTTTTTTGGGGTCATTAATTCTTTTATTTGGTGGAGATATACTGCTATTAGCAACTGTCATGCAAATCGTGCTCCTGTTAAGAGTTTTTTGCCAATATAAATTAATGTCATGCTATATAGTACCAGCGGGAATTACTCTAAAAGCTTGGAAACTTGATCAGAAAATTAGTTTATTGGTCTTTAATCCATTATGGAAAAGTATAATAAGATCTTTTACAATGAGTGGAGCCGCTAAATTGGCGATTGTACTGTTATCAAGAAACCTGGATCCGGCGTCTTTAGCTAAGTTTTTGCTTTCCTTGCGCTTATTGGACATTGTGGATCAATTTTCATCTGTTCCTTTAACGAGCCACGTGCCAAAGTTTGCAAATCTTTTGGCTGCAAATAAAATTAGTAAATTAAGAAAAGATTTTATTTCTGCTTTTAAAACTTCTACCCTTTTGGAAGTATTAGGAATTTTATTCATATTGTATTTTGGCGCTAGAATGCTTTCTCTTTTTGGGCCTAACGCCGAAATTATTATGATGCAACAATTTGTAATTTTATCAGCATTTTATCTATTTTGGTCTAATGTAAAACGTTCATTTGTTTTAACATTAATAGGTAATAATATAATCGCAGTTAAGCGCCTGATTTTTTCACTAATATTAAGTTCATTTGTATTGTTTGCTGTTATTCCAGTATCTCCTTTTTGGGGGTATATTGCAGGTGCTTACCTCCCAATGATTTTAATGCTTAATATATCCCCTATTGCAGAGGGATGTGAATTAATTGAGGTGCCTGTCGCAGATTTTTTATATAAAACGTTAGGGTTGCCTATTTTAATATTTATTTTTGCTTTAGTGGCTTTTGTCTTTATCTAACTAATCATTATGAAGATCGGATATATAATTTATACAGCAGGACACGGGAGAGGGGGTCATTTCTATAGCCTAAAAACTATTAAAGAAGAAGTTCCCCTTAATTCTCATATCCTAAATATTGGAGTAAATAAGTCGCCTGTCCTAGAAAACGACACACAGTATACGTTTATTGACCTTAAGGATGGGTGGATAAAAGCAATTCAAAGAATGCGGAAGATAATCATATCTGAAAATTTAACCCACCTGCATAGCTTCGATTATCATTCCTTAATTATTAGTTCATGTTTTTCATGGTTTTTACAACTGCCACATATACATACTAAGCCTGGTGGGCCAACCCCTAGAAGGCATTTCCTTCGCACTAAATATCTTAGCGTTTTCACTTTGGAAGATTTTAAATTTTTTCTAACTGCCAAACACTCTCATATTAAAGTTTTAGAATTAATTACAAATAGGGTAAATAACTTTGAGCTTTCTAGAGATTTGCAATTAGATCATGAGAATTTTTTAAAAAATAAAATTGTCTTAATGAGGGTTGCGAGAATATCTAAATCATATCAAAATTCAATTTTACAAACTATAAAGCTGGCCATGGAACTAAAGGAGTTAGGGCATAAAATTTGCATACTTTTGATAGGTGTAGTTGAATGCCAAGAAGCTTATAAATTAATAAAAAGTAAAGTACAAACAAATGATATCTTAATACTTACGGATGATTATTACACAATTAATGCAAAACGCTTATTGTCTTATGCAGATATTGTCCTTGGTGCAGGTAGATCTTTTATGGAAGGGGTTTTTTCTGGTGCAATTGTACTGTCTCCAACCGTTGATAGCGATATGCCCGAACTTATAGATCAGAGCAATTATGAAGCATTCAAGGAGTCAAACTTTACAGGACGAAATATTAAAACAAATGGTTCTAACGTTATTGAAAAATTAGAAATTTTGCTGTCATCAAAATCTGAGAGGGAAAATTACAGCAATTTTTTAAAAGATGTTTATATAAAAGATTTTTGCATAAAAGAAGGTGTTAAAAAGTACATTAAATTATATAATCGTTGCAATGAGCCAAATGGGGTTATTGATACTGCAATTAATTTTTTGCACTTTCTCGTTAAAATAATTATGTCTCGCTAACAATTAGAAAGAAACTATTAGAAATCTATGTCTAAAATATTCATCCTAGGCGATTTGGCTATACACGGCAATGCTAAGAAGTTTTTCTCTGAAGGAGATGAAAAATGGTTTCTTGAAGACTTAGGCCTTGGAGAAAAGACATTTAATACGGTCAATTTAGAGAGCCCATTGATTAAACGGGCCTCTCCGATATCAAAAGTCGGTCCAAATTTGGGACATATTTCAGAGTGCGCTGAAGTCTTAAAGAATTTTGATATGATTGGGCTGGGCAATAATCATATTTTAGATCACGGAGAAGAAGGGTTAGAGCATACAATTAATTTGTTGAATAATGCGGATATTATGCATGTGGGTGCGGGCAAAAATTTAATTGAGGCAGGGGCCCCAAAAATAATTAAATTAGGAGACATTAAAATTGGATTTATTAATTGGTGCCATCATGAGTTTTGTATTGCAACAGATGATTCAGCTGGGGCATTTCCTATTGATATAATTAAAGGAACTCAAATTATTAAAGATTTGAAATCTAAATGTGACTTTATTGTACTTTTTTACCATGGTGGAATAGAGCATTTTGCTTATCCCACACCACGACAAAGGGAAATCTGCCACTATTTAAGCTCTATTGGAGTCGATTTGATAACGTGCCAACATTCTCACATTATTGGCGCATCGGAAACGTATGGAGATAGCTTTATTCTTTACGGGCAAGGTAACTATTTATTCGAGTCTGACACAAATTTAGCGCATTGGAATCAAGGCTTGATGCTCGAAGCTAATTTTGAGTTAGGCAAGCCGGTAAGAGTAAATATGATTCCGATTAGTAATCGTTATAAAAATATAATAAAACCAGTTATAGCCGATGGCGCTCTGGGCCATAAGCTGCTCCAATCGCAGATGGAATTATCTGAAAATCTTTTGACTTCAAAATATCATCTTATTTGGGACGAATTTTCTCAGCGCACAAGTATCAATTTAATGCATGAATTTATTCCTATTGGAAGGATAGGTCGTAAACTTTTAAAATCAACGGGGCTTTTGAGATCTAAGTATTTTGATGATTTTAGACTTCGATTAATTAATAAGATAGAATGCGAGGCTCATGTTGAACCTTTTGTTTCAGGCTTAAAAAGATTAGAAGAAAAAAATTGAATTTTCGACAACGATATAGATAGTCTGACAAGAACTATTATCGAAAAACTTGTTATCGAAATCAGGCTTTAAATTTTTCTTAATTAATGCTAATTACCACCCATGATTGCTATTCATCATTCTAACAAAACGGATACTAGGGACTCTTTTAGCTCTCGATGGATATTGTATTGTGAGAGCCGTAAGCTAAGCTTTATACTGGTTGATTGTTATGATAATAAGATATTAGAAAAGCTACGTGGGGTATCAGTACTATTATGGCATGCTTACCTTAGAGATAATGGCAGTTTCCTTTTTGCGACAAATTTAATCAGAGCAATTGAAAAATTAGGGATAAAATGTTACCCGAATCTTCCTACTTATATTACTTACGATAATAAAATAGCACAAAAATATCTTTTTGAAGCACTTGATATACCTCATATTCCCACACAAATTTATTATGATAAAAATTCTGCGCTAACGGCAGTTAAAAGTGCCGAATACCCCTTTATTTTTAAGCTAAGTTCAGGCGCTGGCTCAAATAATGTCATTATGGTTAAAGATCTGAGGCATGCAGAGAAATTAGTTGAAAAGGTTTTTGGGAAAGGGATGCCTTCGATTAATAGAAGGGCAATTATAAATGATAGGCTAAAATTATTAAAACAAAGACGTTCTTTGAATAATTTGTGGTCTCTTTTAGGATCAATTGCTAGGTTAATTTTTCCTTCAAAATTAGAAAAGTCTAGCCCTAGAATTTCTGGTTATTTTTATATGCAGAAATTTTTAGAAAACAATAAATGGGATACTAGATTGATCGTTATTGGTAATAAATGTTTTGCAGTAAGAAGAAACTGTAGAGAAGGTGATTTTCGTGCATCAGGAAGCGGGAATCCAAGTTATAATATTGATAATTTCCCTAACGAGATGATAAAAATTGCATTTCTTTGCGCAAAGAAATTAGCAATGCAGTCTGTTGCCTTTGATTTGATTAAAGATAATGATCAATATGTTATAATTGAAATAAGCTATTGTTTTGTACTTGGAGATTTTTATGATGATTGCCATGGTTTTTGGACCGAAAATCTTGAATTCCACAAACAAAAAGTCGATCCTCAAAAGTTTATAATTGAAGACCTGATAGGCAGCTAAAATAATGAACAAGGAGGGCAGATTTTTATATTCAGAGATACTTCTTTTTATCCTAACTTTTTCGAACTGGATATGGAGTGGGGCGCCGACTTATGTTTGGACCTTAAATTATTTTACGATTTTTTGCGCTTTATTCATTACCGGGGAAATATTTTTGAGGAAAGTGGATTTTGGCTATAAGTATATGAGGTTTTTTTATCCTTATATTATCATCTTATTACTGGTTGCATACGGGTTTTTATTCACTGATCCGTACACTACGCCGCAAGTAACAAAAGTTTATTTTTATTTTATACTTACTTTATTATATTTTGGGATCACTTTTGCATCAAAAAGATCATGGTTTTTTTGGTTAGGTACTAATTGTGCTATTTTTTATCTTCTAGCTAATGTGGATTATATTACATTGGAAACTAGTAGAAATGTTGTTATTGGAGAGGATAAAAAAGATGACATTAATTCAAATGTTTTCGGGATGATGTGTATATTAAGCCTTCTTAATGCAACATTTTCCTTATTTAATGGAAAAAGCGTGCTTATTGGAAGAGCCTTGCCCAATTGGATTAGAAAGTCATATTATGTGTTAATTTTATCTGCAAGTATCTATTCAATTATATTTGCAACTGGAGGTTCAAGAAAGGCATTTATTCTGCTTTTATTGAGCGGCGGCATTTCAATCTTATTTGCTAGCAAGCTAAAATTTGATGCCATTAGAATTATACTGTACGGAGTTTTATCTCTCGCCTTAACTTTAGTAATGGGGTCTTTGGTTTATTTTAGTCCATTTTTTGGACGCGTAGAAGAGATTTTTTACGCACTTTCTGGGAAATATTATGAAGAGTCGTCGTTTGATACCAGGTTATTATTTATTGAAGAAGGGCTTAAAGTATGGATGAGAAGCCCATTAATAGGGGTTTGGTGCGGATTTTTTAGAGAGTGGGGCACATATGCTCACAGTAATTACGTGGATCTACTTTGTAATTATGGAATAGTTGGATTAATTTCTTATTATTCTATTTATTTTAACGTTATAAAGAAATATCTACTGCATTCTTTTCAGCAAAATTTTAGTTTAGAAATAAAAAAGGTAGCATTTTTTAATTTAACAATATTTGGCATATTAATCTTATGGGAATTTGCCGCAGTGACTCACATTGATAGATATTTCCCCCCGCTTATGGGAATTATTTATGGTATAAGTATTATAAATTTCCTTGAGTACAGGCGAATAAAATTTTACCGACGATGAAAATCCTTCATACTATTGGCTCCCTATCAAAGGGTGGTGCTGAAAAGCAATGCAGGTTACTTATGGATCAACATGCTAAATTGGGCCATGAAATAGGTGTAATTTACTTTTACGATAATCATGATATCACGAAGAATTCAAAGATTAATTATTTTCAAATTAAAAGAGGAAGTCGCTTCAATTTAATAAATTTATTCTATCAAATTAAGATAATAATAAAAGAATTTAATCCGGATGTTGTACATAATTGGCTGCCGGAAATAATAACTATACCTGCTAGTATTATCTCAAAGTATTATAATATTCCAAGCATAAGCTCTCAAAGGCGTGTGCTTCAGCGTAATGCAGATTTTTTCGACCGGATCCGGGATTATTTTATCTTAGTAAACCATTTAATTTCAGATAAAGTTATCTGCAACTTTGATTTTTCATTAGAAAATAGATTTACAAAAAAAGTAATAAAACAAAAAAAAGGTGCTGTGATATATAATGGCTTCATTTTCAATGGACCTAACAAAACAGAAGACTTCGATTTTTTAGATGATAACGCAATTAAGCTTTTATTTGTTGGAAGATTAGTTGCCCAAAAGAATATTGATATTTTGCTTAAGTCTGTATTTCTCCTTAAAAGTAAAGGCCATGACGTTCAATTGGTTATTTTTGGAGAAGGTAAATTGAAGAAAGAATTAAAAAAACAATCCATTAAATTGGGGTTAAGCAATAAAGAGGTTATATTTGCTGGTTATGTAAGTAATTGGCATGGCTATGTATGTAATTTTGATTTGTTCATATTCCCCACAAATGCTGAGGGCATGCCTAATGTTTTGATTGAAGCTATGAATTTAAGAATTGCCACAATAGCTAGTAGTATTCCAGAAATTAGTGGAATTTTTAACCATTCGGAGCATGTTCATCTTGTAAAAAATGTTAATTCCAGTAGCTTGGCTGAATCTATTGAATATGTTTATTCTGATTTCGACTATAAAAATCAGTTAATTGAAAATGCACACGACAGGATTAAAAAATTTACAGTTGAGTCTATGGCAAATAGTTTTTTGGAATGCTATCAATTACTTTCGAATAAATTATAAATTAACTAGAAATTACCTTTATATTATATGGATAACTCTCCAATTATCATATTAGGATCTCCTCGTTCGGGGACTACTTTCTTAGGAAATTTACTTAAGAATCACACGGATTTATTTTACGCGGAAGAATATCGATTCACATGGCTGTACAAAAATGAGAAGTATGCGGATATGCTTCGCCCAAATCATGCTTCCGATTGCGTAAAGAAATACATACGTGATAAGTTCTTTGGTTTGGTTAATTCAAATAATAAATGTCGCCTTTTGGAAAAAACTCCAAGTAACGCACTTAGGCCTTTTTTTGTAAATGAAATCTTTCCTGATGCGAAATATTTATACATTACTCGCGACCCCCGCGAATGCATTCTATCGATAAAGGATTTGTGGTCATCCACGGCTAGGGATCTTTCTACTGTAGATAAAAGCATTTATTTGAGGCGCTTCAAAGATATGCATATTTCACAGTATAAGTATATTCTCCCTGAAATTATAAAGCGTATAGCTCCAAAAGCTTTTTCAAGCTCAGAAAATTTATGGGGGCCTAGGTTGCCGGGGTTTGAAAAAATGGTACGTAATTTAGGCTTATTTGAAGCTTGTTGTATGCAGTGGAGATTTTGTCATGATGAATTAGAAAACTTTTATAAGAATGGTCCTAGAGAAAGAATATTGAAGATAGAGTTGGAAGATTTGAATATTACTGTAATTAAAGATATATTGGAGTTTTGTAATTTATCACAAGAAAATTTAATTAGGTCTTTTCATGAAAGTTACAAAAAAAATCCTTCAGGACTCAGAATTGATTGCATTGGTGATACTGATGCGGAAACCATGCAACGGTGGATCCCTATTTCATGAAGGTCTTATTTATCTTGCCTACTTTTTCACGAAAAGGTGCTGGCGTTATGGAAGCTCCAAAGGGGCTTGCTCTAGCTTTAAATTCGCATGTAAATATCGATATTTCTGCAATTGCTTTAGATGATGATCGTACTAGTGACTGCCTTAAAGAATGGGAATCAATTAATATCTATCGAAGAAAAAATTACTTTGCAGGATTTTCATTTGGATTGAGTACTTTACTTGATGAAATCAAACCAGATATAGTCCATATTCATGGATTATGGGTCGGCATAGGAATACAGTCTGCCTTTTGGGCTATGAAAAACAAGACTCCATACATTGTCTCCCCTCATGGGATGATGGATGAATGGGCCTGGAAAAAATCGCTAATTAAAAAAGCAATTGTTTATAAACTATGGCAAAAAAAAGTATTGCTTAATGCCTATAAGATTCATGCACTCAACGAAGAAGAAGCTATTTCAATTAAAAAGATACTTAGTAATAGTGCCATTATAATCCAGCCGAATGGAATAAATCTTAAGGATTATATCGGCGGTCCCACCAAGAAAAAGTCACCTAAAAAGCTCCTATATTTAGGAAGATTGGACCCCAAAAAATCAGTTTTAGAATTAATAAAAGCTTGGAAGTCTTTAATTCAGGATGCTAAGGACTTTAATTGGAAGTTGGAAATTGCAGGCAGCGGCGATTTGGAATACGAGAAAAAACTAAAATCTGAGGCGAAGGCGATACCTTATAAATATATCACTTTCAAAGGCCATGTTAGTGGTGAGAATAAAATAGAGTGTTTTAAAAGTTCAGATGCTTTTATTCTTCCATCAAAAAGCGAAGGGCTTCCAGTTGCTATTTTAGAAGCATGGGCTTCATCGCTTCCAGTTGCTATGACCAAGCAATGTAATCTTAATGAAGCTCTAGAATTAAAGTTAGCATTTGAGGTCTATCCTGATATTCCAAAGCTAGAAAAAAGCCTTTCGCTATTCCTATCATTTGATAATAGTAAGTTTTTAAGATTGGGACAAGAATCTCATCAATATGTAAAAAAATATTATTCCTGGTCAAATATTGCGCAAGAGTTCAATAAGCTCTATTCAGGAATGTATAATTGAATTATTAAATGAAATTTTTTTATAACAGTGTATATGAGTCGGAATTTACTTTTTATGAAAAAGTTTTTCGATATATTTGGAATGTTATTTATATCATTTTATTTAAGTATTCTCCCCGCTTCTGCTTTGCTTGGAGGGCAACTATATTAAGACTATTAGGTGCAAAAATTGGTAGCAGAACTAAAATTTACCCAAAGGTAAAAATTTGGTTTCCCAAAAATCTAACGATAGGGGATGGCGTAATTATAGGTGATGAAGCTAATTTGTACAATGTCGCGCCTATCACTCTTGCGTCAGAGGTTACAATTAGCCAAGAAGCATTTTTATGTACAGCATCGCATAATATTGAAAGTCCAAATAGGGAATTGATAACTTCTTCTATTACAGTTGATAGGGGAGCATGGATTTTTGCTGGTGCGTTTATTTCAATGGGCACTCAAATAGGAGAGGGTGCAGTTATTGGAGCCAAGAGTGTTGTAATTAAAAATGTTGAAGCATTTGATGTAATCAGTGGAAATCCAGCGAGAGTTATAAAAAAAAGGAAAGCAGACTGGCTAAATTAATGAAAATCAATTTTTGGACATCGACTGAGTATGGAGGCTTTATGAATGCTTTGATGTCTCAGTTGCGTGGGAATGACATCAAAGCCAGCCAGAGATTTAATATTTCAGAAGTGACTTATCGCTCAGCGAACAGTACCCCACAACGGTTGCTTCTGCGATTTCGGCAATATATTGTTTATCCCCTGCAACTTGGGATTCATTTATTTTATGAGGCTCTTATGGGTAATAGTAAGCGAGCTGTAGTTGTCGCGACTAATACTTTTTTTGCGCCACTTCTGGCAACTTTCTTTAGCAAGCGAGTCGTTCACTTGGTCTATGATTTATTTCCTGAAGCGATGATCCATTCAGGCAAATGGAAAGAAGGACAGTTGAAGGTTAAGTTTTTCCGTTGGCTTGTTGGTCTGAGCTTAAGGCGTTCAGCGACTAATATTTTCTTAGGGGCGCGCTTGAAGAAGTACGTGGAATCTATACATGGCGACATGCCTAATAGTCAAATCATTGCCGTTGGTGCAGATGAAACTCAATTTTCTAAATTAGATCCCCTTGAAGATTCTGAATTAATTAAGATCTTATATTGTGGCAATTTCGGTAATATGCATGAATCAAAAACTTTATTTGATGCATGGGAGTCTGGGATAGATAATTCATTCCAATTTCTATTTCATTGTAGTGGGCCAAAGCGTAAGGAGTTAGAGTATTTCCGGAAAAGCCACGAGGCTGAATTGGGTAATCGCTTGCAGGTCAATGAAGGACTTACTAATGAAGTGTGGATTAAAGTGATGCAATCTTCTCAGATTGCTTTAGTCACAATGTCGGAAGGCTCTCAAGAAGTTGTGATGCCTAGTAAGACTTACAGTGCAATGATGGCAGGTCAGGCAATTTTGGCAGTGGCTCCAGAAGATTCAGATTTAGTGGATTTAATAAAAGCTACAAACTGTGGTTGGTGGGTAGCCCCTGGGGATATTGTGGGATTTCAAGAGTGCCTTCTCGTAATTCAATCGGATAAGGATCTGCTGTTAGAAAAAAGACATAATGCTTTTCGTGTTGGGCATAAAAAATATGGGCAAGGCTGTTTAGCTAAGCAATGGGTTAAAGTATTTGAGTCTTTGCAAAAGTAAGGCAATTATTTAAGGTTTTTTTGTGAGTCGTTTGTTACTAGCATCTATATCTTTATTTTTTTTATTGTCTGGGGTTCTTTCTTCAAACGGTTTTGCATTAGAAATTCGGCATATTATTGATAAAAAGAGCATAAGATTAAATAAGCTTGAATGCTTGATTTCAGAAAGTCCTGTTGAAAGCCATAAACTTAAAAAATCGATTTCTGATTTTAATGCCTTGTGGGCATCTCACATGGGCTGTTTGCTAAAGGTTGAACGAACAGGATTTGGAAAAGCAAAAGGGATCTACCTAAGTAAAAGCGATCTTCTAAAGTCCAAGAAAAAGGGCTCATTCTTAATACGGAAAAAATGTGGCCATATCTTTATCAATGCCCGAGATGAAGATGGTTTGGCGAACGCACTATATTATATTGCGCATAACCTTCTTGGTGCTAGATGGTATTGGCCAACTCCACTTGGTTTTGAAACAGTTGGCCAAGTTCCAAAGAAATGGAGACTAAATAGAATATTAGAAGAACCGAGTTTTACAATGCGCAGCCTTCATGGTTCGGATGCTGAATATCAATTGAGAAATCGTTTATCTGGAGGCTATTCGTTTAACCATAATTTAGCTAGGATTTTTAAGCCCGAAATACAAAGTAGTGTACCCAATATCTTCGCTGATTTAGGAGATCGTAAAATAAAGCATAAAGGAAGTACTAGCTTCGATCCACAGCCTAATCTAACTCAAGAGGGTGCTGTAGAATTAGCAGCACTAGCTGCAATTCATTATTTTGAAAATAATCCTTCAGCAAAAAGTTTTTCTTTATCGCCTAATGATAATATTCTATACGATACGACTGAGGCTACTAAACACGCGGTATCGCCGTTAGCTTATTTTAGGAAGCGACCAAACTATACGGATATGACATTCCAGTTTGCAAATCAAGTCGCCCACAAGGTCTTCAATGAAGCAGGCTTATGGAAAACAGATCAGGAAGAGAATCGCTATTTGGGCATGCTTGCTTATTATTGGGCTGAACAATCTCCTAGTATACCTCTGCACCCTAGAATTTTGCCGATTTTAACCTCAGATCGGGCACAATGGCACGACCCTATCTATCGGAATGAAGATCGAGCTTTAATTAAACGATGGGGGAAAACTGAGGCAGAAAAAATAGGGTCATGGGATTATTATTTTGGAGCACCGTATCCATATCCTAGGCAAATGACGCAATGGATCGCAGAAAGTTTGCCTTATTTACAGGAAAATCGTGTTGATATCTTCTTTTCTCAATTACCATCAATGTGGGGATTGGATGGGCTTAAAGCATGGCTAGCAACTCAATTACTTTGGAATGTGGATAGAGAGACAGAGGATTTATTGAATGAATTTTACGATGAATTTTTTGGTGATGCCTCTCAAGCAATCAGAGCGTTTTATGAGATAGCCGAGTCTCATAGAAATAAAAACGAAGGAGCAGCAAATTGGATAAAATTTTATTTTGACGAATCTGGGATTGAGCTATTTTCAGAACCTGTCCTCGAGGAAATGCGATCTTACATTGAAGATGCGATAAGTTTAGTTGATTCGTCTACCCGCTACTATCGAAGATTAGCCATTGTGTCGGAAGCATTTGAATTGACGGAATTCTATTATGATTATCACTCTGCACGACTCGACTTATTATCTTATATAGCCGATAAAGAGGCAACAGGGGGCATTGAAAAAGTAAGAAATTTAGAGTTAAAGAGGGAGCAGTATCTAAAGAGAACAGAGGAACTTATTAATAATCCTCTGCATAAACATTTTAATTATTTTTTGAAGTTAGGGCAGACGGATCCTATTCCGTGCAGTATAGTTCCTATACTTAGAGGACAAGATACAATAGACGAAGCGTTTAAAAAACGGTACGAGAAAGAGCTATCAATTGGCAAGGATTGGATAAATGCATCTCAATTATTCGAAACTCGCATTGGGAATCCTCTGCTAAAGGCTTCTTTCGAGAATGCCAAGGAAAGAGATTTCCTCGGACCCAAAATTCCAGAGATAAACTATTGGCAGGTGGATTTTCGTCCAGCTGAAGCTTTTGCGATTGGGCCATGTTCTCTAATTGAAGATCAATTTAAAGGACTACGTATCACGAATGCAGATGCCTTTCAGCTCTATACCTTATCGCTTTTGGCACCTCAAAGAGACTATTTTTTAACGGCAAAAATTAGATCTAAAATCAGTCCAGATTGTCGTGCACAATTACGATTGGATTGGGTGAATGAAGCTGGAATAAGATTTGAATCTCTTAGAATAATTCAGCTGCCGAATGGAGAATCAAATGGGCTTCTTCAATTAGAGATTCCTTTAATTGCACCCGAAGTGGCAGAGAAAGCAAAGATCAGTTTGCTTGTTCAGAGACAGGGAGAAGGCGACTATATTGAAATACAAGAAATTAACTTTCTTCGAGGATTCCGATGAAACCGATAAATAGCTTCTGCGTAAGGAAGCTGAGTTGCACACATAAGGAAGCTGTCACATTCATGTGCAACAGCCCGACCTTGATTATTTTGTATCTATTTTCGCGATTACTTGGATTAAAAATTACGCTTTAGGACTAGAATAAGTCGCTCGATAAAACGATAAGACAATTCCGTAAGTGCCACTACGAATACGTAGATGAACTATACGATTACGATCTTCTGGTATGCTTTAAAAAAAGTATGGTCTTCAGTTTAGATTCGAAGAGGATCCAGAAGAGATAATTCTGGAACTAATCTATCGTTATGCAGACAAGGAGATTCGCCCCAAAGTTGGCTTTAAGGATACAATATTAACGTTAAAAAAGTGTTTAGCTAAAACAGACACAAAAAAGTATTAAGCTCGAGGTTATGGCTATATCTTTTCATAAAAGACTGCCCAGGAGGTGGCATACGGAAAGAAACAAGGATTACTTTATCAAATAGCGATCTACGAGCTATCTACAAAGAACTGGGCTACAAAGAATGGGGCAGTAAAGCGATGATCAAGGATATACTCATTCCTTCATCTTAAAACGGAAGAACTTGGTATCTGTATCTGCTATATGTTTATGGTGTATCCTGCTATTTTTTGTGTTAAATAAAAGACGACGTTAAGACAAAAATCTAGCTCTATACTAACAGATGCTTTATTTACTTACTTGTATCTTCGACAATTAGATTAACCTAAAATCTACTCACGATTTGGTAGATTAAGTTCTTCAATTAAGAATTTCCCAATATATTTTGCACCGCTTTTAGTCCAATGGTTTGTATCAAAACTGATAAATGATTGGTCATCTGTAAAAATTCTAGTTTGTTCATTTTCCGATGTAAATGCTAGCAGATCAATATATTTTTCAGCGTAAAATTCCTTTTCGATTCTATTCGCATCAACTGTATTCCTTGGAATATCAATATATATATCTTTTATTATATCCCAACTTTTGAATCTTACAAAATTATTATTGATACCATAATCTTTTGTTCCAATGAAACGATATTTATCTGTGGCATAATCATCTAATTCTTCCCTTATTTTATAATTTTTTTCCAATAGTGAATGCTCTTCTTCAATACTATCCGCCATACCAGAAGATGAAACCCATAATACAATATCGGCATGTTTGGCTAAGTTCCTAGATACATTTATATTTGAATGATAATTTTCTAGATAAATCATTTCGTAATCAAAATTTTGCGTATTTTCTTTAATGCTATTAAAAACATCCCTAGCAAATGAGTTCCCGATTACTAGAATCTTATGTTTGGATTCAGTGAAAGTTTCTTTATATTGCTTTCTAACAAGGGAATTATATTGCTTAGGATGATTCCCATAAGACAAATGACTGAAAAACTTTGTACCTTGTAAGCCATAAGAAGCATTCAGATAAAAACCAAATGAAATATAAAAAATAGAAATAGCTATGATCAAGGTATAAAATAATTTAGCAGAAACGATAGTTTTACTTCTAAATGGATTTTCTAAGAATTTGTAAGATAAAATCCCCAAAGGTATAATTAAAATCGTATAAAAGGATTTCCATATTATCGGTGGATCACTTATGAAATAAAATCTTAGAAAAGCTAAAACAGGTTGGTGGAAAAGATAGATACTGTAACTAGATAATCCGATTAGAGAAATATATTTAAATCGAAGTAATTTACTAATCAAAGAGTCTGAAGAATTGTAATTAATTACAAGTATTGTCCCGATAACTGGAATTAGACTAAATACAGCAGAATTTTGGGAAAGAAAATAGGGAGAAATAAACGATATTAAGATTAAAAATAAGCCAAAAATACTTAATGCATTATTTTTCGATTTTATTTTTTCATAATAAAGGGCAAGTAAGCTACCCGCGCAAAGTTGCCAAAATCTAAAAGGCAACATTAAAAAAATTAGCTCTTGATTTTCATTATATAAGAGACAAGCAAACCAACTTAAAAAAAACAATATCCAAAATACTACCTTGATACTGAAATGTCTTTTAAGTAAAATAAATATAATGGGGATAACGAAATAATACTGTTCTTCTACCCCTAAACTCCATGTGTGATATAGCAACTTATACTCTGATGCCGTACTCCAGTAGCCAGTAGTAAAATAAAGCAAAATATTATTCGCTCCAATTGTTCCAGCCAATAATTCTTGTCCAAAGCTTTTTAAGCCATAAGGAACTAATGCGATTAGGGCAAAAACCAAGCAAATAAATAATGTGAAATATAATGCAGGTATGATTCTTCTTAATCGTCTATCATAAAAATCTGTATATGAAAAATTGTTAGATTGAACACTCCTTAATATATTTGAGGTGATCAAAAACCCGCTTATAACAAAAAAAATATCAACTCCTAAGTAACCTCCATTTAAAAGAGACTTATCAATATGAAATAAGATGACCGATAGTACAGCTATTGCTCTTAATCCATTAATATCATCCCTAAAGTTCATCTATTTTTTAATAATTAAGAGTAAAGGAAAAAATACACTACTTGATTCTCCTCCATGGTCACTATCTTCCCAAGAAAAAACTTGAGCATTTGAAGTTAGGCCATTAAGGAAAATAATTATAGTAATGGGCGAATCATAATTTTGCTTAATGCTTTATGATATAAAATCCCAAAAACTGAAAGAAAAAACCGCCAAACTTTTAAAGGACGCTCCCCCTAGCATATCTGGCAGAATAAAGAATTGCGTTTTTTGAAAAATGGGAGGGGTGATTACAGGGCTTGCCGAAAAAAGATTTCATTGGGTCCAAAAAATCAAAAGTTTTGAGGGCTGTTTTTGAAGTTTTATTGGTTTTACCAAGTGAGAACAGAATACTAAAAACCGATAAATAGCTTTTGCTTAAGGAAGCTGAGTTGCACCCATTAGGAAGCGGTCACATTCACGTGCAACAGCCCGGCCTTCATTTATTGCCCAAACGATCAAGGATTGCCCTCTACGAACATCACCCGCAGCAAATACTTTATCTACAGAAGTTTTAAATTCTCCGTATTCAGCTTTGATATTTGAACGAGGGTCTTGATCGAGTCCAAGCTCTTCAACAATGGTATTCTCGGGTCCAAGAAAACCCATGGCTAAAAGAACTAAATCCGCTTTAAGCACACGGTCACTGCCTTCAACTTTCTTAGGCATGAATCGTCCGTTTTCACTGACCCATTCGATGTCATGTACATGAACAGCTGTTACATTACTATTTTCATCGCCTTCAAATTTACTCGCACTGACAAGATACTGCCTTGGATCTTCACCTTGAACAGCAGCAGCTTCTTCTTGACCATAGTCCATTTTGTAGACTTTTGGCCATTCGGGCCATGGGTTGTTTGCCGCTCTCTCTTCGGGAGGCTTTGGCATGATTTCTAATTGGCTGACTTGCTCGCATCCGTGTCGGAGTGAAGTTCCTACGCAATCAGTCCCGGTATCACCTCCGCCAATAATGACGACGTGCTTACCTTTAGCTAATTCAGAAAATTGTTTTGCTTTACCTTCTTTGATGTCCCAAATCTCTTTCGTATTAGGACCGAGGAATTCCATAGCATAGCGAATATTTTTAAGCTCTCTACCTTCAATTGGCAGGTCTCTTGGTTTAGTCGCACCGCAACAAAGAATCACTGAATCAAAATCGTTAAGAAGATCTTTGGATAAAATATCTTTTCCGATCTCTATGCTACATTTGAAGGTGATGCCTTCGTCTTCCATTAAATGAACACGACGCATTACCGTATCCTTTTCTAGCTTCATATTAGGGATGCCGTACATAAGTAATCCACCAGGTCGATCAGCACGTTCATAAACCGTTACAAGGTGACCTGCCTTATTGAGTTGATCGGCAGCAGCAAGTCCAGCAGGGCCTGAGCCTACAACAGCTACTTTTTTTCCAGTACGATTTATAGGAATGTTCGGAGTGACCCATCCAGATTCCCATGCCTTATCGATAATCGAACATTCGATATTTTTAATGGTTACTGGTG
>MDTC01231953.1_pt1 | contig 24073 bp, 18 predicted proteins | sample 811181 | NCBI WGS metagenome assembly MDTC01 (sample SAMN05326644, study PRJNA326480) | marine metagenome | isolation source: seawater | place: Pacific Ocean: North | collected 2011 | reverse complement strand
TTCTCTTTTTAAATCATATCATTAAATTATCATCTGTTGGATTTTCAAAAAAAATGACCCACCCCTCTTTTTTCGTTCGGTAAATGAAAACAAAACCATCAAAATTCATCAATCTTTTCGGAGGTGTGAACAATACTTTGTACTCATTTACCGAGTCAATTTAGAAAATGACGAGTCCATTCGGTAAATGAGTACAATTCGACCACTTTTCCTTTTACAAATCAGCATTTTACATGCTAGTTATGTGTCTATGAGCGTTAATTATACCCTAAAGATTCGGTAAATGAGTACAATCACCCCTTTTTTGATGAATGATCTCAAGTAGATACCCCCCCGACTCGGTAAATGAGTACAAAACTTCGTCATTTCCTAAGTGTTTTCTCCCATTTTAGGCATTTTATTCGGTAAATGAAAACAATTGCGTCCAATTTCCTCAATAAAAACCTTTAAATAGACCCCCGACTCGGTAAATGAAAACAAAAATGTCCTTTTTCTCTTTTTAAATCATATCATTAAATTATCATCTGTTGGATTTTCAAAAAAAATGACCCACCCCTCTTTTTTCGTTCGGTAAATGAGTACAAAACTACCCAAATTCATCAATTTTTTCAATTCATTAAAAGACGTTTTGTACTCATTTACCGAGTCGATTTAGAAAATGACGAGTCCGTTCGGTAAATGAGTACAATTGCATACCGATCACATCGTCACCGGCGTGTCTTCAACGCAAAACTTCATTTCCGTTCGGTAAATGAGAACAAAACTTTCGCTCAAAAACAGCCACTTTCCCCATTGAAAACATGCACCTGCAGCATTTTTCTCGAAAATCCCTTCTTATTTTACATATTTTTTTGTTTTGTTGTTGTTTTTGTTTTTTGCGCGGGCCGTACGGCCACGCGCGTTCGCGCGCAAGCGCAGCGGGCTGGCGCCGCTGGCTTTCTCGCTCCGTTGTTGCTTTTTTTATATAAATTCTTTATATTCATATTCGCTTTGTTTTCAGCAAACAGATCCTCGCTTTGCCAGCAAGAAAACAACCCCATGATTCATGTAAGTGCCCGATAGGAAAGCTAAAAAATCATCCGCACATAGGATTTTACATTCGTTTTTTTGAAAAATCCGCCTCAGAAGTCAAGTTTCGACCTGACACCCCCCAGAGACACCGCTGAGGATTTGCGTAAATATACCTCTCGCATGTGTTTGGCTGAAATGCGACTGCATGTATGGGTTTTGTTTTTCTGCAAGCGAAAGATGCGTTTCTGTTAATCCTCAGCGATGCCGCAAAAAAACCTTTGACCCGGAGCAGGCTTTTCTCAAACTCTGTATTTTGCCCCAGCTCAAGCCCTCTCTCATCCGTCCTCAAAAGTACAGCTATGTTTCTGTTTAGAAAAGTTTTTTTTGTATTTTTCCAGGGTGGGTAAAAAGCGACTCGTAAAACCAGTACAAAAAAACTTATAGTGTCTTGAAAGTAAATAGTAATTTGTGTCTTTTTGTGTTCTTCACGCACCTCAAAGTTCGCGGAAACATCGCACCTCGTTTTTGCAAATTGACGAATGAGCTAAGTCGTTGACTTATTGTGCATGGGTATGTTTTGTAAGGGGATTTGTTGATTGGCGTCGTTGCACGGGTTCTCCTCCCCCCACTGCTGAGTCTGGAATTAGGGGGAGATGTTTATATGTGCATATTTTAGGATTTTATTCGGATGTGTGCATTGGTGTCGAGAAGTGAGGGAGACATACCAGTAACAATGATGTTTTGAGGATGTGACTTGGCAAACGACGATAAATTGGGTGAGAACTCGGGAATGATAGGCTATTGGGCGATCGTTTTGAGGTACGCTCGTTGGGTGGGACTGAGTGCATCGAGTTGTTTTGTGGAAACGGATGTGGTGTGGTCGATCTGTGCTCCCCTTGCCTGTGTATTTTCGTCGCAGAAGGTCGCACCAAAAAGAGAAGCACCACGCAAGTCAGCTCCAACCAGATTGGCTCCTCGAAAGTCTGCACCTTCCAGATCTGCCAAATGGAAGTTAGTGTAGCTGAGATCGGCGTCTTGGAGATGAGCGTTGGAGAGGTTGGCGTGGGAAAAGTCAGCGCGCGTGAGTTGTGAACGTGTAAAGTTCGCATTACGAAGGAGGGCATACTTCGCACAAAGCCCTGATAAATCGAGCTGAGGGGCGTTGAGGCTCAGCAACTCTTTGTGTGAGAGATCTTTTTTTTGAAACAAGGCCAGAACCTCGCTGCGCTTGATATTGGCGATGACGTAACGCTCTTCTTTCCATGGATCTGCGCGATTGTGATAACCACTGCCATGCTCCCATGTCCCTGGTCGATCCTCTGCTAGAAGCTCAATTCGCTCCAGCCATTTCAAGCTCTTGTAAAAATAGCGTCCCGGAACAACCGTCCTGATTGGACCACCATGGATCTCTTCAAGGGGTTCTCCGTCGTACAAAAACGCGACAAGTGGATCGAGGTCTTTGAGGTCTGCGAGTGCCAGCGATGTATGGTGTGCGTGTTCACTCCGAGAGACAAAAGAGATGTGTGTCGCTTCTGGTCCTGGTTGACAGAGTGCAAGCAACGAAAGGAGTGGGACACCTTGGAAACAAGCGTCAAACTTGGACCATCTCGTGACACAGTGTATGTCGACGATGCGTTCGACTTGTTGAAGCTCCATTAACTCCTCAATGCTCCATATCTTCGGGTTTGTCACGAGTCCTTCGATGGTGAGTGTCCAGGGGGTGCTGTCCTTTCGGGGGGCTCTTTCACCGACAACGGGCCATTTTTCGGGAGCGACGAGTGCTTGATTTGGAGGCAGTCGAGGGGATTGTTTGGGTGTGTCGTTCATCGTTCAAAAGTCCTCGTTTTGGAGTGGATGTCTGGTATATGCTGACTTTACGTATATGGTGTGGATGGAAAAAGGGTGCAAGTTTTTTGACCTCACGTGGAGACTTTCGGTACGTTGGGCACTGCAAATGATGAATGTATGTCTCTCTTTTTTTGATGTGTTGAGGAGTGAAAGCCATGCCCATAAACCACCTGTTAGACGAACTTCGTGAGGGGCGTATCTCATTCAGGGAAGCGATCCAAACGAGAGAAATCCCAGAAAAACTCTTGCACAAATTGTTATGTGATTACACGAGTTGGTTCTTGGAGCAAGAGATCCGGGCTGGACGCCAGATTCCCGCACTTCATTGGAAGTGCTTGCAGGGAAAGCGTTTGTGGATCAAGAAGGTCGCGTCTGACGCTGATCTCGGACGTGTCCGCGCGATGCTACAGCAAAATCTCTCAGACGCTGAGGACAATCACGAGGCGTTCATCAAGCGATTTGTATGGGCGATGACATTCTCTTCGTCGTATCGAGGATTTCATTTGCTTTTCGACCTGTTCCAACGATATGAGCTGTCGGGATTTGCGCCTCGTGCTTTGCCACCTTATGCTACTGTCCAAGAGATGCACGAAGCGTGGTTGACCAAACAGTGTGTCTCCCTTCTCGAACAATACGAATTGGAACATCAACGTATTCTTGAGTGGTTGCAATCTGAGCAAAACCGGGCCTCCTTTGTCGAAGCTTTGCGCAAAAAAGACAACAAACAACCACAGCATATTGGTGCCTTGTTAGCCAAGACTTTCGCACACCAAGCCCGTTGATACGTTCCCTCGTCTACCTTTGAAAGGGACTACATGGGCGAACAGTGGGCGAATATCCGAACATTATTGGCGAAGGCACCTTCCAGTACACTCTGGAAAGATATATGTGATCATATCGACACAATCGATGATCCACACCTCTGTGAATCGACAGTCAGCTATGTAAACGCACATCTCTCAGGCTGGCCTCTTTCGACGCGGATTGTTCGTCTCAGACCGGATTGGCAGTCTCGTCACTTTCCCACACCTCCCTCCTGGAAGATCGCGCGCAGCGTCGTTCTTGACGATACAACCTATCCTCTCCTCCAACGCGAATTCTCACATATCCAAAACGACCACGCATTCGATCACATCGAACTCATGCGTTGTTCTCTTGTCGGCGCAGCACTTGAGCCTGCTGTTCACAGGATCAAACGCATACTTCCGCAGCTTCGTTCTTTGGATCTCTCTGGCCCTACACGCTCACCCAACGAAATCCATTCGTTGTTTCATGCTTCGTGGTTGGACTCCCTCGAAGAGTTGCAGCTTGGACATTGTGGTATCGGAGACGAGGGATGTAAGCTCCTTGCGAGCGCCTCCTTTTTTCCCTCTCTACGCGCCCTCTCTCTCGAAAATAATCAGATCAGTGGGGATGGTTTACACGCCCTCTTGAGTGCTCCACATTCCCCTCCTCTGTGCACACTCAATCTCTCGACAAATATCCTCCATGAAGACGCGCTTCAGGTGCTCTCCTCCTTGCATGGGACTTTACGCAACCTCTCGCTCTCGGCCAATCCGCTCGCTGTGGACGCACATGTCTCTTTGTGTGATACACGTATGTCCTTCGAGGGGTTGTTTCTCGACTTTCTCTCTATCACCGAAGATGGCCTGGACGCTCTGCTCTCTTCGGATGTCTTGAAAGGTTGTCGCTCGTTGGGACTCTCTGGGACTGGGTTGGGTGATCGTGGGTTGTCTTTGTTGGCGGGGGCGGCTTCTTTGCAGATGTTGCAAGAACTCTTTGTGGCCAAGAATCAGATTGGTGATGGTGGTTTGATCGCGCTCTCCAATACAAAGTCTCTTACAAACCTTCGTAGTCTGGAGCTTAGCGCGAATCAAATTGGAGATGATGGTTTGGTTGCGCTCGCCTCATCCGAAGCGATGAAACATCTGCACACACTCAAGCTATCATTTAACCGCTTTCGTGCTCGCGGAATGATGGCTCTTTCACGCTCGCCCCACCTGACACAATTGCGAACGCTTGATGTTCGAGGGGTCAAAATCTGAGCGAGCGTCCGAAAAAAAAAGAGCCGCTGTTCGAAAACAGCGACTCTTTCCTTTCGGGCTTCTCGCCCTTTTTTACAGGCTCCCTCAATCAAGCTCGTCATCGAGCTTCCGTGTACCCCAGCATCTTTTTGTGTCTGCGTCTGCCTCTCTCCTCCTACACGATCTGTTCCCGAAGCGACAAAACGCAGATGTCCTCGAAGAAAACGAAAGAAACGAACTCTGAGGAAGACAATAAGCGTCGGAGGTGTGTCGATTTTGGTCACTACATGTGCAGATGTTGTACGCGAGCGCTGGACAGAGTGAAGACTCCAAAGACAACGAAGACTACGTCTTTGCTGTTGTGTTGACTTATCTGTTGGGAGAGCTGCGGGGTTTGCAATGTCGCTCCATTCTCTCTATGATGACCCTTTCTTGTGGATGTTTGTGTAGGAGCGCGAAGGGTTGAACGAAGCACTTTTTGATAATCTGAAACTATGGGCTCCCCTCGTACTGATAACGTTGGTGGTTCTCTCGATGGTGACACTACGTAGTTGTCGACTATACAGTCTACGTGGTCAGGCCAAATCACATTTTCTCAAAGCCTGTACACCCAAACACGACAAATACACTTGTCAAAACTGGATTTACGAACACCACGACGTCTGCTTTGATCTTTGCACAGAACTTCAACGTACAGGACTTAAGTCTTCGAAGTACTTTACGAACTTCCAATCCTACGAAAAGTGTGTCTATGATCCAAAAGCCTACAAATTGAGCCTGCGAAAGAGACGTCGACGTTAGGACTTTGTTTGAGGAGAGGGAGTTAACCAGAGGTCGGAGTGTCGATGTGTTGGTCGAACAAGGAGATGAGCTGTTTGGGACTGAAGACACAATTACCGGTCGTATCAGTAGAACCTTTACAATCCCAAGCTGGTAGATATTTTCCTTTTGCTTGCGGTGTCCAGCTCCTCTCGATACCGGAGATTCCAAGAGTGTAGGTTCTGTAGTAGGCTTTGGTGATGGGGCGGTTTGAGAGGGTAAGGAGTGTCCACTGCCAGGATTTTTTCTTTCCTTTGACGATCGGGACGCGTTTGAGTTGAAGGATCGCGATATTGTACTTGCCACGAAAAAATTTGAGCAGCGCGTTGTTTAAGTAAGTCACGATGATCACACCACCTTTTAAAGGATGAAGAGCCTCTCCCGGCTGCCACCCATACGCACGAAATGCGTTGACGATACGACCTGAATTTGCCTTCTTCCAACGTGCACACTCAGCCTTTTGGAGCGTCTGGAGTAAGCGCTCTTTGTGTGCTGTCCACTGCGTACCCGCTCGCTTTTCAAGCATCAATTTTCTGAACGATGAAGAGTACGCGAACGGCTTGGCTTGTCGGAGGAGTGTGACGCCTTGTTGTAGTGTGTTGAGGGACATAAACGATGTATGACAGGGGTCGTTGTGATGTTGGTGGGGAGCATTTTTTCGCTGCGTGGTCCTGTACGATCGGATCCCGAGGAGCCGTTTATCTGGTCCTTTCGTGACAACCTCAAAGGCGTATCGTTTGGTCCTGTCGAAGTTGGTTTTGACTTCAAAGAGGAGCTGTGTTTGTCGTAGCTTGGCAAAGGATGGAGAACCCCAAAGGGTCGAAAAAAGCAACACAAAACATAACGTCTGAAGGGACGTGAACGTTGAACACATGACAATCTTCTCAACAATATACAATCAACAACATGATACCATTATCAACTTAGTCTTCCATCATACAGGGGCAACCCTTTTGGGGCTATTTTTTCACGATCTGTGTTCCCAAGTTGCGTTGCTTGTACGTTCATGGCAGAGTCATGCCTCATGAAATGGCAACAATCAGGAAGGGAAAACATGATGCCAAAAAGTACGCCTTTGTTCGGTTTGATCTACGTGCTCAGTGCGGTGTTGTTTTTGATCGGTGTCTCATTTGACATGTGGTTATTGCGGTTTATCACCAAGCCGATACCAGTGTTGTTGTTGATGATTTGGATTGGTTTGTACATCGACAAGAGACGTTATGTCATGTGCATCTTGTTGGGGTTGGGGGCGTCACTCGCTGGCGATGTCTTTTTGGAGCTGCCAGGCAATTACTTTTTATTTGGTCTGGTGTCCTTTCTCATCGCACATATTCTCTACATCGTCGCTTACTTACAGGACGCTAAAGATCTGCACTTGCTGCGGGCGTTACCAGCTGGTGTGTACGGTGTGATCTTCGTCTCGGTGTTGGTCAGTGGTGGTCAACTTGGTCCACTCCTCATCCCCGTTGTTATTTACGCGACTGTGTTGTGTGCGATGTTGTGGCGTGCTGGAAGTCGCTATGGCGCTGCATCTGTCTCGACATTCTCTGCACATATGGCGTTTTGGGGGGCGGTCTTTTTTGTGATGAGTGATTCGTTGTTGGGGCTGAACCGTTTTTACACACAAGATATCCCATTTGTGCGTTTTGGAATTAGTAGTTTGTACTGGTTGGGACAGGCTGGGATTACTTTCTCAGTCCTTTCGTCTCTACACCCCCAACAGAAGTCGTCATAAGCTCAAATGTTTTGCCCAGGGAGCTCTTGGGGACTTTATCGAGCCGGGAGAGGCGCGAGAGGCGAGACGTTTTCTTGGGGCGGGGGATATATGGGGTCTTTTTCTTGAAGAACCCGTGTAAAAAGAGCCCCATACCGATCACTTGGCCCGCTGCAGCCATTGACGCAACGATGATGTCTCCATCTCTTGAGCTGCTTTGGGAGTAACCCGCTGCGAACACTGGACCGACAAGCGGAATGGCGTAAAAACCGAGGTTCTTTGCATTACCGCTCGCTGACATTGAAGCCAACAAGCTGATCGCGTAAAGCGACGCAAATAACGAAATCCCCGAAGCCATAAAGTGCCCCTTGTAATCTTTGTAGTACAACCTGCGTTGGAGTCGACTCTTTGGATTGGGTTTGCTGAGAGCAAATTCGAGACGCTCACCACGCACCCTGAATGTGCGTGGGTATTGGTACTCAATACGATGAATAAATGTCAGCGGGATGATGATGATATCTTTATGATCGAGCAGCTCGATGTATTGTCCTCTTTTGAGTCTGTAGCGTGTCCCAAGGATCTTACTCCCATCTGTCAACGTGATCCGATATACCGCTGATTTACGGGGGCGGTGGTAAAGAGAAGCTTGTCTTGCCTTGGCAAATCCTGGCGTCAACAAAAGACACATCAACACAACAAAGGAAAACAATCGCATATTTGCTCCGAAAAGACACGTAGGACAGATTGTCCCTACAACAACATCATGAACATACACAAACAATCTTCTTTTGTGTTCTAGAGTATATACCTCTGCACCTCGACGCAACCCCCTACCCCTCAGTAAAGCCGTTGGTTCAAAAATGCTCAGGGAACGAGATGGGTTTTGATCCACTTGAGGAATTCTGGGAGCGCTTTGGCTTCAAGTGCGCCATTGTCGAAGTTCTGTGTCCCGTGTTGACCGCCCTGGATCTCAAAGAAGGACCAGACGCTCGATGTCCCGTCATCAAAGCCTTTGCTGTAGCTCGCTTCGTTGGTTGGGTACAAAAAGAGGATGGGGAGCGTTTTGAGGGTCGCGAGATGATCTCTGATCTTGTTTTGGGTCTCTGTGTACGAACCCGGCGAAAAGAACAACAGCGCTTTGGGATCGGGAAGTGTACTGTCACTGCGATTCACTGTGTAATCGAGCACAGAAGTCGAACCGTTACTTGCGCCAACAAGCAAGATATTTTTGCTGTCGAATCCACAAGCTGCGCGACCCAAAAATCGCAGGGCCGCTTCCATGTCCAAGCGAGCTGTCAATCCTGTGTAAGCTTGGCTTGCAGTCCCACCTGAATTTCCAGCACCTCGACGATCGACGTTGAGCACATTCAGTCCCATATCGTGGATCGCTTTGCGCACTCTCTGTGGGTAACTTGTCCTGTTAAATGTCGGTGGGACCATATGGAACAACACCACCACGCCCTGCCCTTCTTTGGAAGCCTGCCAATAATCAGCCTCCAACTCCACATTGTCGCTTGTCTTGAATTTGACGACACTCTCTGTCCCTGTGCACTTACTGCCCGTTGTATCCTGTGGATCTGCCTCTTTTGGGCTGTCGACCACATTCTCCTCTTTGGTCACGGTCTCCTGAGCGCTCTCTTGGACGGACTCAACAGGAAGCTCTTTGGCGACATCTGGTACGGTCTCCGTCTTGCTGTCGTCTTTGGTGCTTTCGTCCTTGGTGTCTGTGTCTTTGGTGCCTTCGTCTTTGCTGCTCTCGTCCTTTGTTGAAGCGTCTGTTGTTTGTTCCGTCGTGGTTTCGCTTTTGGGGTTGGTGTCTCCACACGCGAACCCTTGGGTGAAAAAAACCACAGCGAACATTGCGGATAGGATGTGTGCGATATATCTCATGATCAAAACAAGCCTCCGTAAAATAGAAGAATACCTCTCTGCTCGATATACAGTGTAACAACGCCGACCCTACCAGACAAAAACTTTCCTGGGAAGATGTGTCTCTTTTGTGTCGTGAATATTGACACTGCGGCATAAGGGTGCTTTTCTTAAAGGAGACTTGATAGGGCTGCTTCCAAATCGTTTGACTTGGAATCGCTTAAAGTGTCGTGTGGTTTGCATCCTGTGGTGTGAAGAAAGTCTCCATCTAGACGAAAGGTATGATCTCGTGAAGTCACCTCTGATCGGAAAACATGTGGGCCCCTACCGTCTCCTTGAGACGATAGGCAAGGGAGGGTATGGCGCCGTATACCTCGCGACACACATCGAACAAGGAGGGGAGTTTGCGGTCAAGTTGATGCATGGTGTCGACGAAAGGGACAAAGAGAAGCTCGACCGTTTCCACCGCGAAGCCACTGTGATGTCTCGCCTTCACCATGACAACATCGTACGTCTCGTCGACTTTGGGCACTCTGAGATTGGTTATCTGTACCTCGTGATGGAGCGTTTACAAGGCGCGACGCTTCACGAACACTTTCAGCAACAGACAGTCTTCACGTACCAACAACTCAAGGGGATCGTACAGCAATTATGCTCTGCCCTTGATTACATCCACCAATTCAACATGATCCACCGTGATCTGAAGTTGGGCAATGTCTTCCTCGAACAGCGCGGTGATAGTTACCATTGCAAGCTGATCGATTTTGGGATCGTCTTGCTCCAAGGACACACACAGATCACAGAGGCCGGCTCGTGTGTCGGAACCGCGACCTACATCTCACCCGAACAGATTTTGCAAACACGCGAAGTCGATGGTCGCTCCGATTTTTATTCTCTCGCGATCATTTTGTACGCGATGTTGACACGCCGCTTCCCCTTTGAAGACAAAAACCCCCTCCGTGTCATTTACATGCAAGCACATGAATCTCCTCCTCTCCTTCGAGAGAGCGCTGATTGGGCCCATTGGGTTCCCGAACTCGAAGCCTTTTTCCAGAAGGCGCTCGCCAAAGAGCGCGATAAACGCCCACAGACAGGCGCAGACTTTTACAGAGAATGGTTTTTGGCGCTTGGTGCACAAGAGCACGGGCAGCAAAGAAATGTTTCTAGCGAATCCCTCGCCAAAACAGACGTCGCAGCCTCCACAAAAGATCAGGACGCTCCCCTCTCCTATGGCGCGCAGCAATTCGAAGCGACAAGGGTTGATATGAGAAGCCCCTTTTTGCTCGCCGAGCTCGCACGTCAACAACAAGCCTCTCAAGATGAACCCTCTGATGATTTTGATATTGACATCGAGATCGACCTGGCCGACTATACGGACTCTGGAGATACATACGAGAGCATCAAACGCATCCCCACCCGCTCTTTCCCTGGAGCCAACACCTCACCCTTTGAACCCAAGACAGACCCCACAGGTAGACCCGTCCCCTTTTCTGTTGACGACAAAAAAGAAGACTGAGCCTCCATTTTGGTGTGTCTTTTTTCGTCCTTTCCAAAACATGAACTTTTTTATCCTCTCGTATACGTCCGATAGAGACGGCATTTCACGCATGGAGGGCAAAAAAAATGTGGATTGGACTGTAAAAACATCGGCGATGTGCCGTAGTGTATATGTAGGAAGGTCAGAGAGAGCAACTCTCGCTTCTGTTGGGAAGATGATGTGTCCACGTTGACATGACCCTCTACATTTTTTGCAACCACATTGACATACATTTATCACTCCGCCGGGAGGACTGCGTCCCTGGCAGGAGGAGGCACCATGAGAACTCTTAAACTTTCAAAAAATACGATAACATCGATGCTTTATGTGTTCTTTATGACAGGTGTCTTGCTGTTTGGTACAGGTTGTGGTGTCTTCGATGTGGATATTGTGGAGACCTTTGAGTTATCTGTTGATATGGATGATTTGCTCAAAAAATCAAACATCAACACTGCACAATTTCCCGGTGGTAAGGTTCCTTCACAGTTTAACGCAGAGGTGCCTTTCTGGTTCTCCAAACAATTTGATCTTCGCGATAACCCAAAGGTCAAAGACTATCAATCCAAAATCGTCAATATCCGCGTCAATCAAATATCCTACGAAGTTGTCAAAAATACAGTCAACGTCGCTCTTCCCAACAAAGGTCGGAGCTTCAACATCTTCGCAGCACCTCACCAAGCGACGGACATCAACGCCTTTAAACGCATCGGGTTTGTCGGCTCCATCCCGGCGATGACGAGCAACTTTGGGAGCGACTTGATCTTTGCCCCCACCGGTCGAGAGGCGATTGAGCCATTGTTGGATGCGTTGTCTTTCTCTGTCGCCGCAAGTGGGACCCTCAATATCAACGGCGCGACAAATCCTGTCGTCCCGAAGGGAACGCTCACTCTGCGGTTAAAAATCGACGTGTCCGTTTCTCTGCAATTGTATCTCTCGGACCTCCCCAAGGCGTCACGCGACGCACAGACCCCCACAACATCGACCACAACATCGACAAATAACACGACGACACCTGCCACCTCCACAACACCTTCTAGTATGTGATCGGTGGTGGATGCCATTTGAGGGTGTTGTCAGGGGCTGTGTTTTTCTTTTTGTTCTTTTGGCTTTGTGTCAGTATAATCTACCCACTCACCTTTGGTGGGTGTGCTGGTTTCCTTTGGATGATTGCAAAAAGGGAGCCTCATTGGATTGCGTACACGGAGTTTTCAGTTGTATGGGAAAACAAGAACAGCAAAATAGACACACAACATCATCCTCTGCGTCCTTCCCTTGGACCGGTCTGAAGCGTCAGCCAAGCGGTTGGTTTCGTTCTGCTCTCTCCTGGTTTGCCTGCCTGTGGTTTTGCTCCTTCGTCGCGTGTTATGTCACGCCTGCATCTGATGTGAATCTCCCATGTTTGAAACACGACGATTGCAGCCTGGGATTGTACTGCATCCAACATGTCTGCTCGACGCAACGCCCCACTGAACAATCGGAAGAAAAATCTGCTGAGCAACCCACCAAAGACGCAAGTGAGCCCTTCGAAGACCCAACAGGAGAGCCTCTCCCTGAGACATCACCTGAGGTGGAGTGTGTACCTGGCCCTGTGACACGAGCTTGCTACACCGGAAAAGATGGGACTGCTGGTGTCGGGATGTGCGCCTTCGGAAAAGAACGCTGCACAGCTGAAGGGAAGTGGAGTGGTGTGTGTGAAGGGGAGATCAAGCCACAGGTCGAGAGCTGCAATCAAACAGATGATGACTGTGACGGAGCTGTCGATGAAGAGCTCGATTGCTGCACTGAGGCTGAGTTCAAGAGCGGAGTCGAAAAGACATGCTATGGGTCTGACGATGGGGGTTGTGTCAAGAAACAGGATGGGACGTGGAGCTGTCGTGGCCATTGCAAAACAGGTAAGAAGACTTGCGAAAAGCAACCTGACGGAACCTACGAATGGAGCAAGACATGTACAGGTGATATCCTTGTCACCCCTGAGGATGCCTCGATCATCGATAGGAACTGTGATGGCAGGCTTTACTTCGGTGCGGATGGGGTCGTCGACACATTCATCGGGACACCACGTTTTCAAGATGGTGCGCTTGCGCAAGCGTCGTTCTATCTCCCGACAGGGATGAGTTATGACAAGAGCAATCAACGCTTGTACGTTGCAGACGCACACAACTATCGGATTCGCGTCGTTGACTTCGGGAGTAGTACGGTCTCAACGCTGTCTGGAAACGGCAAGTCCACATTTGAACTCAAACCAAACGACGTTAAGAGTACACAACTATCGTTCCCAAGCGATGTCCTCTACAACAACGGCAAACTCTACGTATCAGACTCCGTATCACACGTCATTCTCGAATATACACTCACCACTACACCACCAACCGTCAAACGAATCGCTGGAAAGGTCGGGGTAGATGGTGATGCCGATGGTAAACTCGGAAAGTCGCTGCTTTATTCTCCCCAAGGGATGACGCTGAGTGGTGACGGAAACACATTATATTTTGCGGACACTTACAACCACAAAATCCGCAGCATCGACCTCACCTCTGCTGACTACACTGTCTCGACTGTCGCAGGCCACAAAGCCGGTGATAGTGATGGTCCCAATGATAAGGCCGGCTTCCGGTATCCCGCGAGTGTCCTGTGGGGAGGTGTACAGCAGCTCTACGTCGTAGATCGTTCCAATCATCTCATACGTGTTGTCCGTTTGGAGGCCAGCGATCTCAACACAGCGACCGTTGCCGGGATCAGTGGGATTCGTGGGGATTTGAATGGGGTTGGCGTCAGTTCTACATTCAATCATCCACAGGGGATCACATGGGACGCTACAGCTAGAAAACTTTACATCACCGAGATGTCCAATCATCAGATTCGGCAAATTGATCTCAGCGTGAGTGGGAACTCTGTTGCGACATTTGCGGGGAGTCAGATCGGATACAAAGAAGGGAAGCGGGACAAGGCCCTCTTTGCTGGACCCCATGACATTGAAATGGCTGATCGAGTTGGTGAGTTCTTTGTGTTGGGGTATTACAGTGGACGTATCCGCAAGATCGATGTCAATGGTAACGTGACGACAGCAGCCGGTGTGGGGATGGTTGGGGATGTTCAGAACAAGACACCGTGGGCGCAGGCGCACTTCGCCTTTCCACTTGATCTCGTCGTAGATACCAACCAAAACGTCTATATCGCCGACCGGCTGAATCACAGTATCAAAAAGTACGATCACAAGACGGGTGAAGTTGAGCAGCTCGCTGGAGGTGGTGTGGCTGGAGATGTTGATGACATCGATCCAAAGAAGGCGTTGTTTGCAGAGCCCCACTCTCTTGCGATTGGTCCATCTGGTCGTGTGTTGTATATCGCAGATCGTTTCAATCACAAGATCCGAGCGTTGGATTTGCAGAATAACAAGGTCAGTACATTTTTCGACGGGCGCTGTAAGGCGGCAACGGCTCCTCCATGTCTTCAAGATGGCGCTCTGAATCAGGCGACGATGGGAGAGCCGTTCTTTTTGCGCATCGGCCCAAATGGGGATTATCTGTACTTTACAACTGTCGGAAAAGAGGCTCATGCGATCAGACGGATTGCTCTCAAGGTAGGCTCCGAGAAGGTCGAGACTCTTGCCGGTGGAAAAGTTGGCTATGCTGATGGAGTGGGAGCGGCTGCGCTTTTTGCTCAGCCAACAGCCTTTGCTTTCGATCCAGCAAACAACAACATCATGTACATCGTGGATCACCTGAATAACCGCATCAGGAAGCTGAACATCGCAACGAAGGAGGTCACGACGCTCGCTGGCAATGGTGACTTCAAAAACGTCGACGATACGGATGGTACAAAGGCTTCTTTTTGGGGACCTTATGGTATTTCTGTTGGCCCCAACGCAACCAAACTCTATATCACGGAGTATACAGGACAGACCATCCGAACTCTCAGTCTCACGGCTCCGTACGGAGTCCAAACTGTGACAGGAAAGGCCCAGAAAGCCGGACTTGTGAATGGGCCTCTGAATGAGGCTCGACTGTATACCCCATCCCATATCGTATACGACAAGACCCGAAAACTCTTCCTGTTTGCCGAACAGTTCAATGGGCGTATTCGCTCCTATCAACCCACTCCCTGATATTTGATATAGGCATGATCACAGATACTCATCGACATACCGGAAATGACTTGGTTTGTGAAAGGTTTGTTTTTCCCTTGATTGGAAGGAGGTTTGTTGGGGGAGTAAAGGCTGTTCTCTCGTATTCTGTCTCAAAATGTTGGAAGACTCCAAACCACACCTTCAGTACTTACGAGAGGAAGCTTCATGTTATCGATTGTTGGGCTACCCGAGTACCATCCTCCCATTATCATTCGAGTATGATCCGTTGTTGTTGTGTATACTGTGATATTTCCATTCATCCTTTGTTTGAGCGCCACCCAAGAGCCTTGTTCGCTGATTTTTGCCTCAAACAATACCCCTTTTTTTGTGTCTAGAGTGTCACTTCCTAACTTTAAAGCTTTGTTGGAAGCGCCAATAATGTAAATTGCCCCCCCTATTGCAAAAACTTTTGAACTTCCAGTGCTTCCACCTGATATTCCTGCTGATTTTGCCCATGTGCATTTTCCATCCGAGGCAAATTTGGCAACGTACAGATCTCTACTTCCTTGAACTGTGATTGAGAAAGATCCGATACTTACATTCTTTGTGATAGTACCTGATGTGTATATATTCCCCTGTGAATCGATTGCTAGTGAGCCCGAGGGAACGGGTTTGACCCATAACCACTTACCGGTACTATCAAGTTTTGCAAGAACACCTGTACCCTTGGTGTTGTGTAATGAACTGTTACCAAAAACTGCGTTTTTTCCGACACCAGAGGTTATGTACAAGTTTCCATTTGCATCTATCCCCAGCTCCTCAACAATGTCAAAACCAGGGCTTCCTGCAGACGAGACCCACGCCCATTTTCCCGTGTTGGTTGCTATTTTTCCAACAAAGATGTCATCTCCTCCATACGTTTTGGGTTTTATCGTTCCAAAACTTCCGCCGTCGTGCACACCAAGGATATACAAAGCGCCATTCTGGTATTTGAGTTCTTTACAATAACTGCTTACAGAATGTGCCCAAAGCCAATTACCCGCAGCGTTCATCTTTGCGATAAAAACAGGGCCATTTCCAGGATTGATATTTCCAAACTTTCCGCCTGTTCCCAGCAATCCAGAGACATAAATATTCCCTTGGTCGTCGGATGTAAGGGCATGAATTTGATCTGCGGAGGAATGGATGACCCGTTTTGCCCATAACCATCGTCCATTTTTGTCGAGTTTTGCAAGGAAGGCGCTGCTGGAAGTATCAAAATTGGGGGTTGTAATGGTCGTCGAACCAAATGTAGCGTTCTTTTCGAAGTAGCCGCCAATGTAAGTGTTCCCATACGAATCGACAGTGATGGCACGAATTCCATTGGGGACGTTGTATCTCCACAACAAAATATCTCTGGCCCAGGAGTTGGAGCATTTCTTTTGAAAGCAGAATGTGCTGTTTGTGCAAGCTTGGTTGCAAGCGCCACAATGTTGGTCGTTAAAGTTGATGTTCGTGCATGTCCCGTTGCAAGTAAGAGAAGTGTTGGCATCACAAAGACATGTACTGTTTTGACAAAGCTCATCACCACTGCAAGTATTTCCACAGCTTCCACAGTGTTTTTCATTGGTTTTTGTGTCTACACATTCATGAACACACGCTTGCATCGGGCTTTGACAGGAAAGTGCTTTGCAAAGGTTGTTTTGACATGACGATTTATTCGGGCATTCGGTGTCTTCTTGGCATTGTGTGTAACAAACACCCGACGCACAGGCTTGGTTTGTCGGGCAGAGAGTTGTGGCTGTGCTGTCGTCGACTGTTCCGTTGCAATCATCATCTTTACCATTACAGACTTCGGATTGTGGAGTGATGTCTCCACTGCATATTCCCCATTTACCGAGCGTACAAGTTTGCGCTCCCCTTCTACAAAGCCCAATGCCTTCGGTTTGACTAGGGCCAGAGTAGCAATATCGTTTGAGCTCTTCGTCGATCTTTCCATCACAGTCGTCGTCGATGTTGTTACACTCTTCGGTCTTTAGGCTGTTGGTTTGGATACATTCGAGTGTGCCATTTGTACATTGATAAAGCCCATCTTTACAAATGCCCGGCTTTTGGGTGTCACAAGCTTTACCTTTTTCAGGGTAAGTGTCATCGATTGTTCCGTTGCAGTCGTCGTCTTTACCATTACAAGATTCTGTTTTGGGAAGGGTTTGCCCGGTACAGAGACTCCAAGCACCTTCTTTTGAACAGATTTGTTGGCCAGCTTTGCATTCACCTACGTCTTTTGTCTTGCTGCCTCCGGTGTAACAGCTTCGTGATTTATTTGGTGTACACTCTTTTTCGACGGTGGGCTCGGGTTCTGGTGTGGTGGGTTCTTTTATGAACTCTTCATGTTGCCCGGCATCATCGGGTGTTTCTTCTTTGGGGAGCTCTATTTTTTGTTCACTGGATGTTTCATCTAGAGTCGGATTTTCGGGGCTTGTTTCTTCTTGAGGTTGCTCTTGTGGCTTTTCGTTTTGGGGACATGAGCATGTGGAGAATTGGGAGCCATCATCAGAACAAATCTTTGTCCCAGCCTTGTTTTCTGAGCAAGCACATGCGACGACTTCTTGGGGCGTGCAAATGTGCAGAGGTCCGCAGTATGTGAGGCATGCAAAGCTCAAACATACGATGAGAAGGATATGATATGGCGTTCTCACGGATACACCTTCCTTGGTTGCTGATGACCTGTCCTTATTCCTTCTTCTCTTTGGCGTAGACGTTATCACACTCGATCAGACAGATAGCTCTCAAGGCTGACTCTGAGAAAGTCGAGACTCTTGTCAGTGGAAAATTCTGGGGAGCTAGAGGGTGCGGCGGCTGAGTGCGGTCTCGTTGTGGACAGAGATGTGGTATTTTGAGTTTACGGAGATGTGGCCACGTTCTTTGTAGTCCTTCATGACTTTGTTGACGCGTTCGCGTGTGGCACCGACGAGGCTTGCGATATCAGTTTGTGTGAGTCGGATGGGGATGTCTGTTGTGTCTGCTTCGTCTTCACTTTCCTGTCCATATTGTTCGGCAAATGTCAGGATCATACGTGCAACGCGGCCGTGAACATCAAGTCGGCAAAGGGCTTGTATTTGTTCGTTGGCGACACGTAGCCGCCGTGCGAGGATACGCATCATGTTTTCTGTGAAGGAAGGCATCTTGCGGATACATTCTTGGAAGACACTCTTGTGCATGGAGAGGATAATTGAACGTTCGAGTGTGACTGCGTTGGCGCTGCGACCGGCCTGATCCATGAGACTCATCTCTCCGACAATGTCGCCAATGCCTAGAATGGCAAGTGTGACATCTGTACCGTCTGATTGTTCGACGTGGATTTTGACGGTTCCATTTTGGATGATATAGACGGTATCACCGGGTTGACTCGCGAGAAGGAGGTGTTTCTTGGAGGCCATCTCTCTGCGGTTCATTTGCTCGTTGAGCCACTCCAGGTCTTCCTGACCTAACCCACGAAACAAGGGAAGCTTTTCCAATTCTTTGGCATCGTGAAGTGCTGGCATCTGTTCTCTTCCTGTATGTCTTCTGGCCGATTACGGACGGACTGTTGCCCCTATCATGCCTTATCTGCCAATTTTTGCAAATCATTTTGTCCCTTCATGCGAAGCAATCGATTTCTTCCCCTCCTCGACGATGTGAAGCATTTCACAACCAAAACCCCTTTCATTTCACTGTCTCAACGCTCCACAACAGGTAGACTTGTTTTTGTCAACGAAACATTTTTCTCAGTCAACTTGGGTTTCGATATACGTAAGGAGTCTCGGTCATGAAGGCGACAAAAAGAACATACGGATTGTGTGTATTGGTGTTGGGTTTTGCGTTGTGTGCGATGGGGTGCGCTTCTGCGCCGAAGCAAAAGACCCTCTCGATGGCCTCTTGGATGCAAAAATTGCAGGACAAAGACCCGCACACTCGTGCTGAGGCGCTCGACGACATCGAACAATTTGGTGCACGCGCCAAACACGCACTGCCACTCCTGAAGACGTTATCCAAAGACAAAGACGCTCGTGTCCGCGAGAGCCTGATGTACGCACTCAAATATGCAAGCTCCGATGCGCTCCCGCTGATGCTCGCTGGTTTGGGCGATCCATCCCGTAAAGTCCAGATGGCTGCAGAGCGGAACCTTCGACAAGTTGGTTCCATTTGGTTATCTGCTCAGAAAAAAGCCCTCACCTCATGGGACAGTCAGATGAGAAGGAGAGCCGCGAAGGTGGCTGCTTGGACAGGACATGCAGCCCTGCCACTCGTCCCGACGCTGATTGAGAGATTGAACAAGGGAGAGGTCGACGAAAAGAAAGACGTTGTTTACGCGCTCGGTCAAATCGGTGCAGCACCTGCTTCTATCAAAGCGTTGCAAGAGACATATGAGAAGAACAAGATGTGGTGGACTTTGCGTGTTCGTATCTTGAGGGCGTTTGGTGACATGGGTTCACAGGCGTTTCCTGCGGTATCATTATTGGTAGAAGCGCTCTCTGACAAAGATACACATATCCAAAAGGCGGCGATTCAATCCTTACTGCGCATCGGACCCATCGCACTTCAGAGTATGAAGCAAGCGTTTTACAATGGGACCTGGAGAGAGAAGATCGTCGTTCTCAAAGCGTTTGCGAAGCTGAAAAAACACGTAAAGCCTGTGATGTTCGCAATCCTCGACGGACTCAAAGACGAAGACGCTGAGGTCAGACGTACTGCAGCGGTGAGTCTCAAGGTGATCGGTCTCCGAGGGAAGGCGATCTGTGACGCGTTGAAAGATCGATTGCGCAAGGCTGATGAGCAGGTCAATGTACAAAAGGCTGTTGTGGATGCCCTGGTTTCCTTTGGAACGGATGGTGTCGCTGTGCTCGTGAGATTGTACCGTGCGGACACAACACCTTCAAAAATCCTTATCGCAAATGGCCTCAAAGGCGCTGGTGTGGACATCCACTCAGAGCATATCCTCCAATTGCTCGCAAACCCCACTGCCATCCCTGCTCCCTCTGCTCCCAAAAACATCCGCGTCTCAAAACGATAATCCTCTCCGCTCTCCTGCCTCTCGACTCTCACGAAAAAAAGCTCGATTTGGTTGTGTGTGTGATTTGGTGCTTGATTCTCAGAGGGGGCGTGAGCATTGTATATGCGTTTATCCTTCCAAGTTGCGAGCACTGCAACGGAATTTCCCGTGAAGAAAAGGAGCCTTCATGAAGGTTTATATCATCCACGAAAACGACGAATGGGTCGTTCCATTACGCGCAGCCCTGACAGAACAAGGGACCCCTTACGAGGAGTGGTTTCTCGACGAAGGTCTCTTGCGCTTCTCCGAGCCACCTCCTTCTGGTGTGTTTTACAATCGCATGAGTGCGTCATCCCACACGAGAGATCATCGCTTCGCGCCTGAGTACACATCGCTTGTGCTTGCGTGGCTCGAACGATATGAGCGACCGGTGTTTAACGGAAGCGGTGCGCTGCGACTCGAAGTGAACAAGATCGCACAGTACGCGACGCTCGAATCTTTTGGAGTGAAAGTCCCCAAGACCTACGCTGCTGTCGGGAAAAAAGCGATCCTTGAAGGCGCAAAGACATTTGAGGGGCCATTTATCACCAAACACAATCGGGCGGGAAAAGGTCTTGGTGTCCGTTTGTTTCGGGATATCAACGCTCTCGAAACCTATATCCACAGTGACGCATTTGAAGAACCGATCGATGGCGTGACATTGATTCAACAGTATATCGAGGCGCCCGAGCCTTTTATCACGAGAGTTGAGTTTGTTGGTGGGAAGTTTTTGTACGCTGTTCGGGTGGATACATCCGAGGGGTTCGAGCTGTGTCCTGCAGATGTGTGCATGATTGATGATGCGTTTTGTCCGACTGACGGGAGTCAGGTTGGTGCACCAAAGGCGAAGTTTGAGATCATTGAGGATTTTGCACACGAGAACATCGAGCGTTATGAAAAGTGTCTAGCGGCCAACGATATCGCGATCGCCGGGATCGAGTTCATCGTGGACAAAGAAGGTGTTGCGTATACATACGATATCAACACCAACACCAATTACAACAGTGACGCTGAATCAAAGACCTCCTTCTCTGGTATGGGTGCTATCGCTTCGTTTTTGGGGGAGCAGCTCAAGTCTTTGTCACTCCGCTGACTGATCCACTGCTCGTCCAAGATCTTTCCTCCTCAGGCTTTTCCCAGCCACTTGTTCACAACAACCTCTCCCCTGCCATCTTCTTTATCCCAAGCCAAATGTCTTCTTAAGATTTTGATATCAAAGAACTTTGTTCTTGTCTTGAGATAATCCTTGACAAGACCACATGTGAAGCATAGGGTTTTTCATGTTCTGCATTGCAGAAGATCATCACTGATGATTAAATTAACAACATGTGTTCAATGCTTGAAAAGGAAACACGATGATCAAGGTTACTTTTATTGAATCCAACGGTACAGAGCACGCTGTGGAAGGGGCTTCGGGTCAATCCTTGATGCAAGTTGCGGCTGACAACTTGATCCCTGGTGTGACTGCGGAGTGCGGTGGTTTTCTGAATTGCGCGACCTGTCATGTTTACATCGACGAGGCTTGGTTTTCCGGGCTTCCAGCCGTTGAGGAGGAGGAACAGGAGCTTATTGAGTCAGCCTTTCATGTGCAGGCAAACAGCCGGCTCTCATGTCAGGTCGAGTTGCCCCCTGAGTTGGAGGGTGTGGTTGTTCGCATACCGGCTTCACAGACGAGCTAGGGTGTATTCTTATCGGGTGCAGGCGAAGTGGTCGGTGCCCTGTCTCAACACAAGACCAGATGGGCTTTTACGTAGCCTATTTTACTGACGAAAGAAGGAGAACTCATATGTCTTCGAAACAAGTACCACAATCATGTCCTTTTCATCCACAAGATCCCAACTTCAACGCCAATCCATTCCCTGTTCTCAAGGAGCTCAGAGAGGCTGGTCCTGTTGTGTATTGGGAGGAGGGACAATCCTGGCTTGTGACGAGCCATGAGGATGTGATCAAGGTCTTTCGTGACAATGATCTTTTTTCAACAAACTTCATGAATTGGGAGCACATTGCGTCGATGATGGGAGCCTCCTCAAATCCAGTGATGGAAGAGATCATGCTGGACAACATGATGATGCTACCGACAAAAGAGCACGGTCGTATTCGTAGGCTCGTGCGGCCTGCCTTTACGCCTCGTGCTGTTGAAAAACTCGCGCCTACTGTACAGAAGATTGTCGATGAAATGCTTGAAGAGGCTGAAAAGAGTGATTCTTTTGAGTTGGTCAGCCAGTTTGCTGAGCCGATCCCTGCCCGTGTGATGAGCGCTATCTTGAAGATTCCCGAAGAAGCACGAGAGACGTTCAATCGCTTCACTCTCGCGCTGTTGATGAGTTATGGACAAGGCGACTACTCCGAGGAGGAGAAGCAAAAGGCCATCCAGCACAGCGAGGAAGGTCTGGATTTGATCCGTGACCTCATCGAAGCGCGGCGCAAAAACCTCCAAGAGGACGACCTTTTGAGCATTCTTATCGAGAATGAGGAGAAAGGAGAGCGGCTCAACACAAAAGAGTTGGTGTCGATGGTCGCAGGGCTGATCGCTGGAGGTTTCGAGACCACTGTTAGTCTCATCACTTTCGTGACGTGGCATATCCTGCAACGACCAGAGCTAAAAGCGCGCATTGACTCCGATCCATCAGTGTTGTTACAAACCATCGAAGAGGTCTTGCGTTTCGACCACTTTACGAAGATGGGTGTCTATCGCTACGCCACACAAGACACCGAGCTTGGGGGTGTTGAGATCAAAAAGGGCCAGAGGTTGGTCGTCTTGATCAACAGCGCTTTGAGGGACGAGTCAGTCTTCACAAACCCCGATACATTTGATTTGGAGCGTGACAGAAGCGCGAGCGTTGCATTTGGATATGGTGTCCACTTTTGCCTTGGGGCGCACCTCGCACGCCTCGAAGTTCGTATCGCTGTTGGCACTTTGTTGAAGCGCTTCCCCAATATCTCCGTTGTACAACCCCCTGTCTTTGGCTTTAGTCCTGTCGTCAGGAAGGTCGATACACTTCAGTTGAAGCTTCATCATCACGACGCGTAAAGTGTCTTTGTGTCGGTACTCTGGAGGTTGACGAGACCCGAGGGAGATGATAGCTATATTGTTCTTGATATGAGAACATAAACAATGCAGAGAAAAGGGATAGACCCATGGAAACCCAACAAGTCGACAAGCCCGTTTTTGAAATCATCATCTCCCTCGGTGCTCTCATGGTGTCTCTCTCCAAGAGGGTCCGTATTTGTTTTGCCAATAAGAACCTGGAACTTACACCGGATCAATTTGCTCTGCTTGATGCCCTTTACTCTTGTGCGGAGCCTCTGACACAAACGGATCTGGTCAATTTGTTGGATAGAGACAAAACTGTGGTGATGAGACAAACCGATACGCTCGAAAAGAGAGGGTTTCTAGCGCGTGTTGTCTCCCCAAAAGACCGACGTCGAAAGTTGTTGATGTTGACACCTGAGGGGCACAACATTCATGCACAAGCGCAAGGTCTCGTCGAAGAGCTTTTGGCCGAACTGTTTGGTGATGTCTCTCCCCAAGCTCTCAACGATCTTCTCCGTGGAGTAAAGGAATTACAGGGGAAGATGAAGTCACCGACAGAATAAGGTTCTGTCGAGGAGGAATGATAGATGAGCGAAAAGCTCGTGATGGAGAGTCAAAACACATCGATGCGGATCTTGTGTTGGTCGGTATTGGGATGCTTCCGAACGCTGAGCTTGCATCTGAAGCGGGGCTCGCCGTCACAAATGGTATCGTTGTGGACGAAGACACCCGGACCTCTGATCCTGCTATTTTTGCGATTGGTGATTGTACAAACCAGCGGCATCCATATGTGAGTCAGCGTATCCGTCTGGAGTCTGTCCCCAACGCTATCGAGCAGGCGAAGATCGCGGCGTCTGTGATGATGGGGTTGCCTTTGCCCAAACGAACTGTTCCGTGGTTTTGGTCCGAACAGTACGGTCTCAAGCTGCAAATGGTTGGATTGTCGTGTGGGTATGAACGTTGTATTCTTCGTCGTTATGAAGGTACGCAAGATTTCGTTGCGTTTTACCGCAAAAAGGAGGCAGAAGGCCCTGCTCTTTAGGGCAGGGATGAATGCCCGCCCTTGTTTTGTCCCTCTTTTCTTTCTTTTTTTTTTGCACA
>MDTC01207465.1_pt1 | contig 24083 bp, 18 predicted proteins | sample 811181 | NCBI WGS metagenome assembly MDTC01 (sample SAMN05326644, study PRJNA326480) | marine metagenome | isolation source: seawater | place: Pacific Ocean: North | collected 2011 | reverse complement strand
GTTCTGGCAATGTTTCGTTCTGGTCAACCCTACATTCATGACCCGTTTGAGGAAAGAGACGTGAAAGTTCTCTTTGCATCGATGGAATACGAAAGTTCGAATCAAATGTTTACTTTTGAATTGTTTGAAGATATTGTTTGAGGTGAGCGAATGCGAAAGTTGGATGAGCAGAGAGAAGTTCTCTATGTTATTCGAACTCTCGATGTTTTAATGTCATCTGGAGTAGGTCTTGAAGCAGCAATTCATACCATTGGAAGCGGAGGATACGGCATTATCTCCGAGGACTTTTCTTCGATGATGGCTCGCTTAAGAAAAGGAAGCAGTAGAGGATTAGGTCCGGAATTGAAGAGTATGATGAATAAAGCAGATTCGGAAGGTTATCGAAGACTTCTCAACACAATGTACACTAACGTCACGCAAAATACTGACATCATTGATACCCTCCGCAAACAAGGCGCAAGAATGGAGAATGAGCGTACTGAGTCAGTGAAAAAGTATATCGAAGAATTGGGAGCAGTACCGGAAACTTTGCTTTCAATCGGCATGATTGGTCCAATTATTTTGGCCATTGCCGGATTGGTACCTCAGTTGATGACCGGCGACCTTGGTGCATTCATGCAACTGCCTCCCGCCTCGACCATCAATGCCGTTGTCAAAGGCGGACTGGTCGTTACACTCTTGGCTATGTTCATGATTGGTCTCAAGGCCCATACCAAAGACCCTGGATTGTGATCTCATGATATTTGGATTGCTGGAAACCTTCAATGACAATCTGTTGTTATTGGTTCTCATCGTCATCGGAATAGCTTGTGCAGTCGGCGGGATTCCACCAATGCTTGAACGCAACAGGAGGCGTTCTATAGAAAACGCCTTGCCTGGCCTATTAGAATCACTTTCGGATTCGGTCGGTGCTGGTAGAGGTATTCAAGAAGCAATGATGGAACAATCCCGGACCTTAACAGGTCCGTTAGGTAAACTCCTCAAACAGACTCTGGAGGAAAGCCATTCATCTTCATTCGATGCAGCCTTAGCTTCTTTTTCAGCAAAAACTCGCTCCTCTCAAGTACAAAGAGTCATGGTCTTAATTGAGACAGCAATTGAACAAGATTCTCCGCTTCAAGGCATACTTTCTGACCTTGCAATGGATTATGAACGCCTAAACGACCTGATGAATACTCGGGAGGAAGAGTTGCTTGGACGTGGTATTTTGATTGTCATGTTCATTAGCATTGGTTTGCCGGTATTGATTGCATTCATTGTCGGTTTATTCGCACCTGCTAGCAAGGGGTTCCAAATTGATTCGTTCAACACGACTTTTTCCTACTTCTTTGGAGTCGCTTCAGCGATTGCAGTTGGAGTCTCTGGAAGGATGCTAGGACGGTTTAAGGATGCACTTTGGTGGATGCCGGGTTGGATTGCACTTTCCATGACGCTCTATCTAGGAGCAGTAATGATTGTTGGAGGATGAAAGTATGAGTGAACAAGTATTGGAACAATATGGACGAGTAACAATTTACACTGAAGAGAATCATCCTGCACCGATTTATCATGTTGATGGCTCAGCCGAACCAAATCCGTATGGCGATCTGGCTGTTTTGCTTGAAGATGATGCACTTGAAGAAGTGATGTACAACGGCGGCACACAATGTGTTAAAATCGCTCATAGAGATCATGGAATGTGTCGGACGAATATTTGGATTGACGATGATTCCGGAATTCAAATCGCCAAAAATATCGCTGCTTTTACCAATGTACCTCTCGGTGATGGGCCAGGGCTTGTTCCTATCTTTGATGGCCGACTGCCTGATGGTTCCCGTGTCAATGGGACCATTCCACCAGTTACGCCAGATGGGCCGACATTGACCATTCGAAAGTTCAGGGAAGACCCGCTTACCATGATAGACCTCGTCAAATTTGGAACAGTCAATTCCCGCCTTGCTGCAATGATGTGGGTTTGGATTGAAGGACTTGACAGCCGTCCGGCGAACTTCGTAATAGCAGGTGGTACTGGTTCAGGTAAAACAACGACATTGAATTGTTTAGGAATGTACATTCCTTGGCACCGCCGTCTCCTAACTGTTGAAGACACTGCTGAATTGCAGGTGTATCACGACCATTGGCTCCGAATGGAAACTCGCCGTGAACGACCTGATGGTACTCCAGAAGTTGATATGAATGATTGTCTAAAATCGAGTCTACGTATGAGACCAGACCGAATCATTGTCGGTGAAGTTCGTGGTCCAGAAGCAGCAACTTTACTCACTGCAATGAACACAGGTCACGACGGCTCGTTTGGTTCACTGCACGCAAATACCGCCCAAGAAACGGTTACAAGAATGATCAACCCTCCAATGAATGTTCCTCCAATCATGCTTAGCGGTCTTGATTTGATTATTATTCAAGCCCGATTACATGTCAATGGAAAAACTGCTCGTAAAATCACCGAGGTTGCAGAAATAGCCGGAATGGAGGGGGACAAACCTCGACTCAATATCATTTGGAAATACAATGCATCTACCGACCAGATTGAGGAAACTGGTATCCCGTCCAAGTTGCGTGAAATCATCTGCACAGCTGCAGGTGTTTCTCCTGATGTTTTTGAGAAACACGTATCCCAACGCCAAGCAATTCTTGAAGACTTAGCACGTCGTGATATTCATGATATCCAAACAGTGACTCAAGTGATTCAAAATTTCTACGCATCTCGCTGAAATTTAGCCACGCAATCGCTCGAGTAGGTCGTCAATCGCATCGATTTTTCCTCGTGCAGAATTCAACCTTTCAGATGCTTCACTCATCGATTCTGCAACGATGTGTTCATCTGAGTCCGATTCTACTTGGTTTGGTTTGAATGCTTGAGCAAGTGCCTTTAGTTCCGTTACGATTGCATCCACTTGTGTATCTGAAATCATGATTCCCGGTGCGATGCGAGGAATTTCTGCAGGAGATATGAAGCCTAATTCTGCACCAATGATACCAGCACAAGCCAAGACCCGCGGGCGTAAATCAGCAGTATTGACTTCATATCCGCGTGATTCAAGGAATCGGATGACTAATGCTTGTTGTGACTCTGAGAAATGCCCTTCGCTGGACTCCAATACAGTTTCTACCAGTTCTTCAAACGCACCAATGTTTCGCTCCAATCGGTCGACGGTCATTCGTTCATTATTGCTCAAATGAACTGCTCCATGCTGGAGGACTCGCAAAATTCTGTTTCTCCTTGCAATCGAAGGGTCTTGCAGTGCCTCAGCCTGATGGATTTCTACATGCAAGTCAAACAAAGCATGCAATCTTCCGGATACGCTTGGGATTCGAAGATCAAGACCCATATCATGTCCAATTTGTTCGAAGCTCATACGAGCCTTGACCAAATCGCCATCAGATGACGCTAATGTGTTGTTCAATTGGTCCCGAAGCACTTCTCGAGCGCCCTCAAAGTTCCGCAGTGCTTCGCGTTCTCTCCAAGAGTTCGGCATTGAGTAAACGGCCTCTTTTTCATTTTGCGAACGGAACTCGAGTTCCATGAGTGTGTTTCGGATACTGTCTCGAATTGCAGGGACTTCTGTTGCAAAACCATGTTTCGATAAACTTGCAATGAATGCCTCCAAATCATCGACTTCACTGGTTGAACTCACTGCTAAGAAGTCTCTTCCAGCAGCCTCGATTTCTGCGGAACGGGCGGTTAGTTCCAATAACACAGCTTCAGTTTCAAGGCTGTGTTCACTTGGCTCGGTGACATGAGCTGTTTGAACCATTGCAGGTACGTCTGAGTGTTGCTCATTACTTTTAGCAGAGCGCAATGCATCGTCAATTGATGAGGAGATTGGTGCTCTAGAAATGGCAATACCATCTTGAGCAAGTTCAGTTCTCATCTCACTTTCTTCTTCGAAAGTCCATCCTTCTGGATGTTCAGAGACGAAGGTTTCAACTTTTTCAATCACTGCAGCTTGTTCGTAAGTAGTTGTTTCTGGTGTTTCGTTCTTGGAATCTTCAGTAGGAGTGGGAATCAATATTGAGGAGTTACCTCCACGCGGCCTTCGTAAACTTTTCTTGACCTTACCCCAACCTCCCTGCTGATAGGCTAGTACTCCTGCAACTCTCACCAAGAGGGTTTGCTTGTTTCCCGACAACGGTAATTCAAGGGTTTTGCATAATTCGTGCAATTGGTCACGGGTCTTTCCGTCAAGCGATTCAGGAACCAACTGTTTGGGATCATGATTGAGATGGAGGTACAATCGCTGTCTCCTAGCTCGAACTGAACCGGACTTTTTAATTCCAAAAACACCTAGTATTTCGCCTATCTCAGCGTTCATGAGTTTCTTGATGCCTTCAGGTGATAGGTCCCATTGTTCAAGAATTAGATGCTGAATTAGCCTTGCTCGTAGAACTTCAACCGATCCCGCCTTTGAGATTTGATAGGTCACTGCAAGCTCCTTAAGACCATCGAAACGAGCTTGGTAAAGTTCGTTTAAGAGTTCGCTTTTGGCAGTCACTGCATCACCTACGAATCTCTTTCGGTTCTAAGGAGTATATGTGTTTTCGCTGTGTCGATACGGTGGAAAGGGCTGTTCTTCGACTGTTTTGGTTTTTCCGTATTCCAATTTCCTTTTAGTAATGGCAATGGTTTCAAGTGATAGAACACTTGGATTGAACTGATGGCGAGGACAATCAAGGCTACTCGACAGGGTCTCAAAGAGACAAATACTCTTGTCGATTCACTCAAAGAATTGGTTTGGACCGATTTGAAGACGCATTACCACGGTTTCGAGGAAATGATTGATTCCCGTCTCAAGGAATCAGAAGAGACTATTTTGGATGCCAGTAAAGCGAAATTAGCGCTTGTAGCCGGAATTTCAGTCATGCGCAAGGACTTTGAGAAAGTACAGAAGCGATTTTCTCGGTCCAACAATGTGGATGAACTTCGAGAATTTTTGGTTGAACTATCCGCTCGAATTCGGCGATTGCGCGAGACGAACCTCAAGATTGTAGATTCACTTCATTCCGTACTTAACCACAATCTTTCTTCCATAGAAGTAGTCGAGAAGTTTGCTTCAGATTTACAACGTTCAGCGGGAACATGGGAACGAAATGGGAGAGAAATAGATGAAGCAATTCTCGAATTATGTGATGAGAATGAGCCTGCAGACTTGGTTGATTTAGAGCAATATATCGCGAATCAAGGATTTTCATCGCTACTCAATTCACACACTCATTCTTCTTCAGATGAAGACGACTGAATTGACTCAAGTCTCAATAAAGCAGGTCTTGATTGGCTGAACTCTTCGGGTAATCCGGGGAATTTCCGGACCATTTCTTCATGTTCGGATTGCATTGTGTCCAGTAGGACCTCGAATTCCTTGAGAACATTCACCATTCCCATGTGGCTTTCTTCGACTGTGCAAGTACGCTCAACACTGGCCGAAACGGTTCCTTCAAAGTTCAGGGTTTCAACTTTCATTTGAATTCGAGCAGTTGTCGGGACTTCCTTGCGAGGAGTTGCTTGATCCCATTTTGAGGGCCCCTCTTGTGCTTTTGCTTTACCAGAATTCAGTAAACTTTCGTTAGTGAAATCATCGCCTGAACGCTGAGCCTCTTTCAGAATGGTTTTGAATTTACGCTGTTCGACAAAAATTCCAGTAATTTCTTGCAAATGTTCTGGCAATGAATCAAGCAAACCACTTTCGATGCGGTGGGAAAGGAAGGCGCCGGAATCGGTTACTGGAGGGATTTTAGAATGAGCAAAACCTTTTCGAGAAACCAATAAGGTAAATCCGTACAATGGCGGTGGTACGAAGTGTGTACGTTCGGGATTTTCTCTTTGCATTCCAAGAGTATGGCGTCTTGATTTGTATCGAAGAGCAGAGTGTTCGCCTCGAGAAACAACAAACCCTTCGAGAAGTCCGTCTTGACGACATTCTTCGATCCAGTGAACTCTCTCGTTTTCATCGAGATTAAGATATCCTTCAAGGTGTCCAATGTGCTTCGCAAATTGTTCACCAGTAAGTATGCTGAGGTCGCTACGCAATCGACGCATTTGTCTTCGAAGAAGTTCATGGTCACAGACTACGAGGGCGTTCTGGTGCAAGTATTCTGGCTTGTCATCAGAAACAAGAACCCATGTTGGTTCTCGCCGTGGAAGTACTGCAACTATCTCTAATCCATCGATATTTAGATTTCGCCAATCTAGAGCACTCATGGCCATGAGGTCCCCTGTACCGTTTTTGAGTGCTTCAATGGCAGATTCAATGTGTGGGAGTTGGCTGAGTTTGAAGTCAAATTCTTTACGATTCATCTCTATCGTACGTTCGATTTGAAGACGCACTCCATCATTTCGTGATGCAGTTGTTAAGACTTCAAGTCGAACTCTTTCTGACAACGCATCACCTCGGCGAGGATGACTCCTCACATTACAGGGGCGGAGACTACGGGTTAAGAAGGACACCCTTGTACGAGAGTCGTGGCGAACATTCAGTTAGAGGCGAGTGACCGTCTTGAAACCATGCGTATGGTTGTAGATGCGGAACTTGAAAGCCTCATTGAAAACGAAGTCGAAAACGGCTCCGGACAAGTTGCGGACCTGTGCGGTTCAATGCTCCTAGCAGGTGGCAAGCGTCTTCGTCCGTTGCTTATTCTTTTGGCTTACGAAATTGCAGGCGGACTTGAGAATGATGAAATCATGCCTCTTGCACTCGCCTTCGAGTTGATTCATACGGCAACACTAGTACACGACGATATCAATGATGAAGCCTCTCACCGACGTGGGATTGAAACGATTCATACCCGGGTAGGAATCCCGAAGGCAGTTATTGCTGGAGACTGGCTATTTGTTCAAGGATTCGGGCTTGGTGGGCGATATGAAGAGCATATTGTTCGCATTATGGCTCAATGTTGTGCAGACATTGCGGTTTCAGAATTTGACCAACTGGACCACGTACTCAATCTAGCAACATCTCCTGAAGATTATCTTAGCATTGTGCGTGGAAAAACAGCAGGTCCATTCTCAGCAGGGTGTCATGCAGCAGGGCTTGTAGCAGGGTTGTCAGAAGAAAAGGCATTAGCCCTCAAAAGGTTCGGAATGGAACTTGGAATCGCCTTCCAGTTGGTTGATGATCTGCTTGATTTACGTGGCGATGAGCGAATGGGCAAGCCACGAGGTGCTGATGTCCTTGAAGGGAAAATGACATTACCTCTCATTCATGCTTTGACTCTATCGCATGGGTCAGAAAGAATCCGGTTAGCGGAACTTATCGAAGATTTTTCTGATGATTATTTTGATGAATTGATGTACTTACTCAACCGCTCTGATAGCATGAATTATGCCAAAATACTTGTTCAAACTCATCTTGAGCGTGCCATTTCAGAACTCTCCCATTTTGGTGAGAGTGAAGCAAAGCAGCATATGCTACGTATCGCTGAGTATGTTATGGAACGAAAAATGTGAGGTGATGAACATATGGAGTCTTACGATCATCAGTTGATAGTCATTGGAGGAGGGCCTGCGGGAAGCACCGTTGCTCGCTATGCTGCCGAAGGTGGTGTGGACGTGCTTGTCATCGACCGCAGAGAACCAATTGGTACTCCACTACAATGCGGAGAGCTGGTCCCAACGAATGATGAAATGCGACGATTATGTCCAGATGTTCCGGATATGGATGATTTGTTCAAGACACCCAGTCATGCCATTTCTCGACATTCGACCAAAATGCATCTGCTTCCGCCTTCGGGTAAGCCGTTGAAGTTTGATTTTGATGGTTATGTTCTTAATCGAGTTGCTCATGACGAATTTTTGGTTGAATTGGCTAAACAAGCTGGTGCTGATTATTTGACAAGTTCACGTGTAGAGCGAGTCGAAGACCACACCGTTTTCCTCAAAGATGGAACAACACTCACAGGCCAAATCATCGTTGATGCAGGCGGGCACAATGGGCCAATCCGTAGAGAATACTGGGATGAGAAATCGACAAAAATACCGGTTAAATTCGTGCTAATGGATGGTGATTATGGTGATGCTGTTGAACTCCATTTTGGTTCAATGGCTCCTGGGGGTTATGCTTGGATGTTCCCTAAAGGCCAGGGTGCAAATATCGGGTTAGGCATTCAAAGAAGTTTCAGTAAAGGCAAATCACTCAACCAGTACACAGATGAATTCATATCCAAATACGATGGAGAGATTACCTTCCATGGAGCAGGTTCGTTACCCATGTCAGGTACACTGAAACGCTTTGTGAAGGGACACTACATGCTGGTTGGAGATTCAGCAGGAATGGTTTTGCCGTCAAATGGAGCAGGAATTACAATCGCTATGATTGGTGGGCGAATAGCTGGACAAGTCGTAGCAGAACACCTCAAAATCGGAACTCCGCTAGAACAGTACGAGCAAATATGGAAAAAGCAAATGGGGAAAGTCATGCGCAATTCCAAACGCTCTTTCAAAATTGGTAGCATGATGTTTCGCTTACCTGACTGGATTCTCAACTTAATGTTCAATGCATTGACAAAACGAATTATCTGGCGCGCAGTGACGTGTCGCAGAATGTTTTGGCTTGTCTAAGCCGTGACAAGCTTTTGTGAAGGCTCTCTTGGGCCCAAATTTTGCGGTTGGTTCAAGACCTATCGGTGATACAGAGGTTCCATGCGCAATGTGCGGAGGGCCGCTGACAACCAAGCGGTTAGTCCCGTTATCGCTACTGTTTTGTTGCTCGCAATTACAGTGATGCTCTCTAGCATGGTGTTTGTTCTGATGCAGGGCGCACTTACCACGACAGAAAAGCCTGCACCTGAAGCCTCAGTTAGCGTTCGTGGACTATCCAATGGATTCCACGTCATCCGATTAACCTCACTAGACCAAACCATTGACCCAGCGAGAGTTCAGTATGATTTGGCGCCCGATAATATCGAGGAAGGAGACCCAATTCGAGGTAAAGTTAGCGATCCGAGCGTATACGGCCTAATTGGTTCGAATATCTCATTCCATGACCGAGATGCTGGTTATTCAGTCAGCCAAGGCGACTATTTTGTGATTGATTCAACCACTGTGGGTTCCGATTCTGGAACTTGGAGGTTCCGACTTATCGACCTGTCAAGCAGTTCAGTCTTAGCAGATGTAATTCTGCCGCCTCTAGAAAATTAACTAACCTCCAATGAAGGACATTTCGACGGGTTTGCGATTTCTTTTCAACTCATTACGAAGTTCTGAATATCGGTCATCTCGATGAATCCAGATTCCTTGTATGACTTCTTGAATCTCAGATTGGGTTGCACCAAATCTCAAAATCCCTCGCAAGTCGTATCCACTCTCGGAAAAGAGACAGGTATACAGCGAGCCATGTGCAGACAGGCGTGCGCGTGAACAATTTCCGCAGAACGGATTGGTAACTGATTCAATAAAGCCCAGTTTAGAACCGTCTACTAAGCGCCATAAACGTGCAACATCGGAGGGGTGGTTGGGTGTTATTGGTTGCAATGGTCCGAGATGTTTCTGCAGAACTTTACGCATTTCTTTACCACTCATTACCGAATCCATATTCCAGTCATTTGTGGTGCCAACATCCATGAATTCAATGAATCGAAGAGAGATGTTACGCTGTATGCATAATTTTGCGAGTGGTACGATTTGATTTTCATTCACGCCTTTTTTGACAACACAATTTACTTTGACCTGCATGCCTGAATTGAGCGCTTTGTTGATGCCTTCAAGTACGTCGTTCGGAGATTTTCTGCTATCCGTAATTTGTTGAAACATTTCTTCCTCAACCGCATCGAGACTGACTGTGACTCGATTGAGTCCTTTTTTGAATAGAATTTCGGCATATTTCTCCAAGAGAACCCCATTGGTCGTAAGTGCTAATTCTAGTTTAGGGTCGAGATTTCGCAAAAGTTCGATTAAAACATGAATGTCCTTGCGTAAAAGTGGTTCACCCCCAGTAATTCGAACCTTCTTTAATCCGAGAGGGAGCAGAGAGGCAACGACATTTGCCATCTCTTCGTAAGAGAGAATTTCTTCTTTCGCTAGAAATTCATGGTTCGGTCCGAAATTTTCTCTAGGCATGCAGTAAGTACAACGAAAATTGCATCTATCAGTGATTGATATTCGAAGATCCCTAAGGGGACGGCCGAACGAATCTCGCATTGACATTGGTAGGCCTAAGCAGATTCGGTTTTTTATTCTGTGTTGCAAGGGTTGATGGGTGCTCGGATTGTGGACAAAGTATGGCGAGCGACCAAACTGAGCGTTCAAATCCTTCGGTCGATGACGGCTTGGGCGATGAATTGGATGTCCTCCGGATTTCACCTCGCCGAACGAATCAACCAGTATACTGGCAACTCCCACCATCGAAAAGCCATCTTATTAGGGCAATGGCTTTGTTTTCTCAAACAAATCAAAAAGTCATCTTAGAAAATGTGTACTCTCCAGGGGAAGATGTCCGGGCTATGCGAGCATGTTTGATACAGATGGGAATTCAATTCGATGATTATGACTCAGAAGACACGCTTTTGCGAACATCGAAATCAGCTGGTTCTTCACCTCACCCAGATTCGGTTAAATGGGTTGTTCATGGCGTTGGACCTCATGGTTTTAACAGACCGTTGGAACCACTTAATGCTGCAAACTCAGGTACCGCTTTGAGGTTTTTAGCAGGCTTTGCAGCACGAATGGAGGGCCCAGTTGTTCTTGACGGCGACCAAAGTTTGAGGAGTCGAAATTCTGATGAGCTCTGGGATTCGTTGCGTCAAGCAGGAGTGACTGTTTCAATTCAAGACGGTGTTGGTCATCTGCCAGCAATTGTTTCAGGTCCGTGGAAAAAGGACAACCTCGGAAGTGGAATTCACCTTGATATTTCCAAATCCAGTCAACCTTTGTCGTCTTGGATTCTATCTTCGACTAGTTTACCCTCGGAAATGGAATTGAGACTCAATGGCCAAGGAGTTTCAAACCGGCATGCTTCATTAACGATTGAAATGGCAAATCAGGCAGGTGCAAACATAGAAATTAATCAGAAGAAGTGTGTGCTTGGGCCGTGGAAACCGGTCTGTGAATCTGGTTATATTGTTCCTGGTGACGCATCAATGGCTTCTTTTGCTGCCTTGGCCGCATATTGTCTTGAATCGAAGATTCAACTGCATGGGTGGCCAAACAAAGAAGATGCAATAGGGCACGAGATACTTCAGGAATCTTCTATAGAATATGGCATATCGTGGGATAATGGGGTGTTGGACGTGAATCCAAAAACTGCACCTGCAATGTTGGATGTAACCAATTCAAACGATATTTTACCGCCAATGTGTGCTCTACTTGCATTGAGTTGTGGCGGCCGAATTGTAGGGGGGGCTCATGCTGCTCACAAAGAAAGCAATAGACTCGAAAAAACTGCAGAATTACTCTCATATTTCGGAATCGATGCTAAAGTTCACCAAAATGGAATAGAGGTTATTGGAAATCAGAGACCCACTAAACCGAAATCTCCTGTGCCAACATTTGGTGATCATCGCTTGTTCATGACTGCAGTTTTACTGGCTTCACATACTGGTGGCGATATTATTGGCCAATCCTTGCATCATGTGGCTGATGAGTTATTTATTCAACGCTTGATCGATGCAGGGATAGGAATCGAAGCAATGATTCTAAACACACAGGCCGACTAGCCATGCCTTCCAAAGTGATGGTCAAGAGAATCTAAAGGTAGGCGTAATGCAGTAGGTCGACCATGCACGCATGCCCAAGGATTCGGGATTCTGCGCATATCCTCTAATAATCTCCGCATTTCAGGTAAAGTGAGTTTTTGATTTGCTTTGACAGCACCTCTGCAAGCGTTGAGGAATGCGAGGTGGTCTTTTCGACGGTCCACTGTTTCAAGCGGTGCACCATCCTCGGAAATGTCTTGGATGAGGTCCATGAGGAATGGAACTAATTCCTCTCCCTCCAAAAGGTGAGGTGCAGCGTTGACAACCCAACCCTTCTCGCCTTCATGAATTTCAAACCCAACTTGACTTAGAACATCTTTTGATGCTGCAATACGCATTGACTGTCGGGCATCAAGTTCAAGCGGAACCGCTTGCAGTTTTTTCTGACTCTCCCAAAGGGATTCATCATTACGTAATCGCTCATAACGAATACGCTCATGCAGAGCATGTTGGTCGATGAGCAGTAATTCCTCTTCTGCTTGTACAAGAATGTATGAGTCTGCAAATTGAGCTAGGGGCTCCATCTCCGGTAAATCGTTGATGATTCCTGTCAGTGGTTGCTCATCATTTGGAGAGATTTGAATGCCACAACCGGCATGACGGTGAAGGGCTCTTTCTGCAAACGAGAGGGCAGGAGCAGTTGGTTTTTCGTTCATGCCAGGTAATGTTTCTTGAGCAGCTGGAGCAGTTGATTGAGGTCGTTTTTTATCAGCATTTTTTGGCTCATCAGCCTCTCGGCCATGCAGATTAAGTTGTGCTCCGGCAGCAATAGCCCATGCCGGTGGAGCAGAGGGTTCTGTCGCTCGTGGTAGAACGGTTGTTGATGAACCTGCAGCAGCGTCAAGTGGATTGATATCATTGCTAACAGTTGGCGCAAGATGTTCTTGAATCGAGGTTACCTTCTGAACACCTAGGCCTTGAAGAGCTTCAATTCCTCCGGCAGCATCCGGTTGAGTAGGCACCGACTCGAGGGTATGAGCAATCGCTCTTTCAAGTCTTTCTAAGACTCGCCAAGAATGCCGAAGACGGACTTCTCTTTTGGTTGGATGCACATTGACATCGACTTCGTCAGGTGGTAATGTGAGAGATAAGACGGCAATTGGGTGCCTACCTTGCATGAGCCGAGTACGATAACCACGGCGAATGGCTTGGAGGAATGGTCCTGCGGCAACTGGCCGGTCATTGATGAGAATGTGAACATCATCACCTTTCCCTCTGGTAATATCGGGTGTGCTAATCCACCCACTCCATTTCTCTTCGCCAGGTGCATCATTGTCAATTTGAGGCGAAGAAATTTCCATCATCGATTCAACCTGCCCGCCAAGAAGATCAAACAAACGGTCCATCATCGATTCCGCAGGCGGAATGTCAAGCATCACGCGCTCGTCAATTATGAGTTTGAATCCAGTAGTTTGGTGGGCCATAGCGTGAGCAACGACTACATCAACAATTCTCGAGTTTTCTGTTGCAGGGCGTCGTTGGAATGCTAATCTTGCAGGCGTGTTTCTGAACAAATGCTCTACAACAATTCTTGTACCATGCTGCATCCCCAACGGCTCAACTATGCCTTTCAAACCGTCTTTCATGGTGATTGATTTGCCTTCTTTACCTCGAGGCCTACTGGAAACTTGGAGTTGAGAAACCATGCCGATACTTGCTAAAGCCTCTCCTCGGAATCCAAGCGTGTGAATTGAGTTAAGGTCTTCAGGCTTTTTTAATTTCGATGTAGCATGTCGGTCTAAAGCTAAATGAAGGTCTTGTTCAGCAATCCCCCTACCATCATCTTCGACTCGAATAAGATCGAAACCTCCTCGTTCAATGGTGATTGTCAGATGCTCAGAGCCAGCATCAAGGCTGTTTTCCATTAACTCTTTGACTACTTGAGCAGGACGTTCTACAACCTCTCCGGCTGCGATGTGTCCTATGGTGGTATCATCAAGTTGAATAATTCGGTCAGGTTTACTCATTTTGCTCACCTCTCAGCATTTCCTTTAGTCTATAGATGGCGTCATGTGCTTGTTTTGGTGATAGTTCATCTGCATCAATTTGGCGAATGAAATCGAGGGTATCCTTTTCTTCAGGTGCTACGCTGTTTGATGCATTCTTGATTGGGGTTGACTGGTTAATTGCTGCTGCGGCGAAATATCCCATGAGGCTTGATTGGCCATGGGAACGTGCAGATGGAGTGCCGCTTTCACCTGCTTTAGCACCATCCGCTTGTTGCTCTAGGAATGCCAAAAGGTCAGTTGCGCGTTCCACGACTGAACGCGGAAGTCCAGCGAGAGCTGCCACTTGAACACCGTACGAATCATCGCATGGGCCGTCAGCAACCGTGTGCATAAAGCGCAATTCTCCATTTGATTGGGCTACCTGTACGTGAACATTAACCAATCCTTTGACTTCCCCCTCTAATCCAATCAATTGATGATAGTGCGTTGCGAAGAGCGTTCTCCCTCCTATTCGTTTGCAAATGTCTTCAGTGACAGACCAAGCTATGGAGAGGCCATCAAATGTTGAAGTTCCTCTGCCGATTTCATCCAATAAAATCAATGAGTTCGAGGTTGCTCGCCTTAAGATATGGGCAACTTCAATCATTTCCATCATGAATGTTGAGCGCCCTCTTCGGAGGTCGTCGCTTGCCCCCACACGAGTGAAAACCCGATCGACAAGTCCAATTTTTGCTTTCTTCGCAGGAACAAAACTTCCACTCTGTGCTAATATTGTGAGTAGTGCAGCAGTCCTCAAGTATGTCGATTTACCACCCATATTTGGACCAGTAATCAACAGGAAATTTCGTTTTTGGTTAAGGCTGATGTCGTTGGGGACGAATCCAGATTGATGTTCTAGCGTTGGATGTCGAGCGCCTTCTGCTTGTAGGTGGTGGCCTTCGGTTAGTTCTGGGCGTGTCCAAGAACGAGTCCGAGCCACGGATGCAAAGCATTGCAAAACATCAATCGCAGCTACCTTACCGGCAATGTTTGCAAGGGTTTGTGCATGAGTCTTGCATCTGTCTCTAAGCGCTGAGAATTCCCTGTATTCAAGTTCCTTCACTTTGGTGTCTGCTGTCAATAAGAGGTCATCCCGTTCTGTAAGTTCGACCGTTATATATCTTGAACCGTTAGTCATTTGCTGCTTGCGTCGCCATTCTTCTGGAACCTTTGTTTCATTGGATTTTGTCACCTCTATAAACCATCCAATCTGACGGTTCATTCGGACTTTGAGAGAAGGTATGTCAAGTTCTTGACGCAGACTTTGTTCAAGTTCTTTGAACCAAGAATGTCCTGAAGCAGAGGTTTCTCGCAATTGGTCAATAGTATCACTTAGACCGTTGCGAATAAGGCCTCCATCACGAATACTTAGGGGCGGTTCATCAACAAGCGTGTGTCGGATTTCTTCGGCCATTTCTTGTAGGCAATCAAGATTTTGAGAGAGATGGGAAAGTAAGGGATTTTCCGTTTCCCTACAGAGATTGATAATGGCGGGCATACGCTCAAGGGCGTCACTAACCGCCATGAGGTCTCGTCCATTCGACCTGTTGTATGCTAGCTGTGTAGCGAGTCTTTCCATATCTCTTAGTCCGCGCAGCGCTTCTCGAACACCTTCGAGTCGTCGAGCAGAACGGGAGAGCGCAGAGACCGCCTCATGTCGAGCATGTATTGCTTCAAGATTGCACAGTGGCCTTAAAATCCAAGTCTTAAGGAGTCTTCTTCCCATGGAACTTCGGCAGGAATTTAATGATGCCAACAGGCTACCTTCGTATTCTCCGGCTAACGTTGAGGTAAGTTCTAGATTTTTCAACGTCGTTTGGTCAAGAACAAGATGGCCACTTTCATCTATGACTTCGATATCTCTCAGTGGAACTTCGTCAGCAATGTGCATTGTACCGAGGTAATCTGCTGCCAACCCAGCTGCGGCTAAGGCAAGCGGAGAATCATCCAAGTCGAGATGCCCTAAATCTGCGACCTTCAGAACTTTCTCAAGCCGCTTTCTTCGTTTTGATTCACTTGCTCTGTGTTGACTGATAAGAACTCCATCAAGGTGGGAGAAAAGGGCGCAAAGTTCCGAGTTTTCCGCATCTCTTGGTGAGACCACAATCTCGGAGGGTCTCCAGCGCATTATCTCATCTAAGGCTCGAGCAAAGCGATCTTCGCCGATGAGATGTGATGCCCATGCTTGGCCTGTGGACGCATCTAAAATACCTATTCCGAGTTCTGATTTTCCTAGAGCAATCGAAATGAGGAGCGAACGTTCATCAGTTCCAAGTAGAGATTCTTCATACAAACTGCCGGGAGTGTAAACTCTGGTAACAATTCTCTCCAACAATTTTGCGCCTTCTCTCAATTCTTTTTCTTGCTCAGCTACAGTGACTTTGTGACCGGCTTTGAGCATGACCCGAATATTGTCTTCCAAGGCATGCCAGGGGAAACCGGCCATTGGAATTGGCTTGTCTGCCTTTTTGTCCCGTGAGGTGAGAGCTAAACCAAGGACTTCTGAACCGGTGACAGCATCGTCATGAAACAACTCATAGAAGTCACCCATTCGGAAGAAAAGAATAGTATCAGGGTGCTGTTGTTTGATGTCCATGAACTGGTCCATCATTCCCCTCTTGGCCATACTTGTCACACTCCTTGCTCTCGCTGGAATTTAACGGCGTTGTCGAGAGCACATGAAGGTTCTCGCGTGGTATTGAACTGTCATAGATTTTAACGACAGTTTAGATGCTCATTGATTTTCTCGCATTCGGTTGAATGCAGTCCAAAACATAACACCCATTATGACAGTGGATATTGCCACGAACATGAAGTTGAGGAATCCACGACCACTACTTATAGAACCGCTTGCTAAAGTGTCAATTGAATAGGTAACCGGTTCACCAGCATCGTTGATTCCAAATGCGTAAACAATGTCGTTTGAAACTGTAGAAACTTCAACAGTTAGAGGTAAAGGTCGGGCAAGCGGCATCGTTTCAGAGACGCCCTCGGTGAAACGAATGACCGAGGTACTGCCCTTGCTTCCAAAGAACCAGACTGAGCCTTCATCATCGAGGACTGCAGAAACGCTTGCAACTTCGACGCTCGTCATTGTTTGATCTTTGGCTATGTGAATACTCGACTCCGTTCCCACGGCAAGCAGCGTGCCGTTTTCAAGTTGAATTAGAGAATGAATGTCGCCGGTTTCAGGATACTCAAGTAAGGTGAGCATAGGGGACGTTGGTCCTTTGGTCCAAGAAACAAATCCTAGAACTGGTTGCTTTTTTGGGGTGGCAGGGCTATCTTTACCGCTCTCGAAAGAACTAACCGTCGAGCCGACAGCAACCCATTCTCCGTCACCAAGTGATTCAACACTCTCCCATGAGATGCTGCTAGGGCTTACGGTTGCGGCGGTCAACGATGCATCTGCAATCAAGCTCTCAATTGAAGCGCCGATTGGACCAAATCCTCTCATACTGTTCGATTGTCCTTCGTCGGTAATCATAAGCCAGCGGTAAGAGTCATCAGACTTTTGCTCAGCCAAATCCAATACATCGAAGTTTTGTCCTTGGAATTCGAGGTCTACTTGAGTATGTTGTTCGATATTTTCATCGACATGAATCACTTCTAGGGTGTTATTATCCGGAGACAGAATTACACTCCCATCGTGCAATTTTGTCATGAATGTAAGGTCCAAAATATCGGGGTATTCGCTCCCAATATCATTGATTTGGCCGTCTTTATCCAAGTGATACAATACTGCCCCATCGTCGCCAAGGACCATTGCAGTGTAGGTTCCAGAATCACCATACGCAATGTCAAGAACTCTTCCATCCATTGCTGACAAGCCTTGAGTCCTGTAATCAACACCTGGGAGAGAAGAGGTACCTTGTATGAGCAGCGCACCTAGCAGAATGAATGCCAAAAAACCTGCCATGGCAAGCCATTGATGTTCCGATTCTTCTTCAAGAAGACTCCGCCATCCCTTCGCCATGTTTGCCGGATGGGAAACGAGCACATGAAACCTTTTGATGAAATAATCTTGATATCTTCTTCTCTAAAATACAAATTGGAATGCCAAAGGTCGAAGCGGAGAGATGATAAAGGGAATATCGGTCGCAGGAATGCTTGGAGAGAGTATCATGGCACGTAAACCTGCATCAATGTACCGCCGCCTCAAGGGCCCTGCCTTCACCCGACGAAAGTATATCGGCGGTGTTCCAAACAACAGAATCCATCAATTTCATGTCGGAAACCGTGTTGCTGCGGAGACAGGTAAATTTCCTGTCGTCATGGAACTTCGTGCAGACAACAACTGCCAAATACGCCACACTGCACTAGAAGCAGCACGTGTCATCTCCAACTCCACCATTCGTAAAATCGCTGGAACTCAAGGATATGCCCTTCGTGTTCACACCTTCCCGCATCACATACTTCGGGAGAACAAGCAAGCTACTGGTGCCGGTGCAGACCGTGTATCTCAAGGTATGCGCTGTGCTTTTGGAAAGAATGTCGGAACGGCTGCACGTGTCAAGCGTGGACAGCGTGTCATCTCACTGCAAGTCAACCCGGAAGACTACTTGACTGCTCGTGACGCACTTCGCAAGGCCAGTATGAAGTTCCCTACCCCCTGCACAGTCCGATTAATCAAAGGACACGAGCATCTCAAGGGACTCATTTGAATTCATTCGGGCAACGCCCGATGGCACACAAACCTCTGTTTGTTGAGGCTTTTTGGGCGAGAGTTCCATAAGTCGAAGCCACAACCAACAAAAAAGTTTGAGGATGAGTTCATGAATCGAGTCCCGAGCCGAATCAAAGTCAAGCATTGGTCTTATGTCGGATTTTTGCAAATAAGAAAGGAGCGTGTAAGTTCATGAGAGTAGCAGTTTTACTTCAAGAACGTTGTAAGCCAAACAGTAATGCGTTCAAATATTTGCAAAAATATGCAGGGTTATGTGGTGGAGAATGTATTCAGGTCAACGATGACCAGTGTAAAATTTTGGAATCAGCTTGTCCTCCATGTTTAATTCGAGCAAAGTTGTGTCCAGATGACGCAGTCAAAATCATCAATTTACCTGAAGAACTTGATACCGATATGATCCATCGATTTTCGCTGAACGGTTTCCGCCTTTTTCGTTTGCCAGCACCTCGAAAACGTCAAGTCGTCGGGATTTTAGGTCCGAACGGAATTGGGAAATCTACTGCCATCAAGCATTTATCAGGTTCATTACGTCCTAATTTAGGCGACTGGGAAAATCCTCCTCCAGATTGGGATGATGTCATCTCAATGTTTCCTCGAGGTGAGTTACGTGACTATCTTGGTCTCGTATCCGAAGGTGAAATTACAATTTCTGTGAAACCTCAACATATCGATAAACTTCCAAAGGTGTTTGACGGACAAGTACGTGACCTCCTTTCACGGGTTGATGATCGTGATGACTTGGATTATTATGCTCAAGAACTCGGAATCAAACACATCCTTAGTCGTAAACTGGATGCCCTGTCAGGTGGAGAGTTGCAAAGAGTTGCGATATGTGCAACACTCTTGAAAGAAGCCGACATCTACTTCTTTGATGAACCATCATCTTATCTCGATATTTTTGAGAGAATGCGTATGGTGCTTATTATTCAATCTCTTGCTCAAAAAGGCAAGAGAGTGTTAGTTGTCGAACACGATTTGGCGATTTTGGATGTCTTGTGTGATTTGGTACACATCGTTTATGGTGAGAAGGCCGCTTATGGTATATTTACGCAATCTCGAACCACACGGACAGCCATAAACGCCTATCTCGACGGATTTTTACTTGAAGAAAATGTCCGAATCCGAGACAAACCAATCCGTTTTTTGAAGCATCATGAGCGAGCAGGTGAACGAGGTAGTGTTGTGCTAAGATGGGGTGATCTTGAGAAGAAACTCGGAGATTTCACGCTCTCAACCGGCGAAGGAGCGATTCATCGCTCAGAAGTTGTGGGAGTTGTGGGTCCGAACGCGACTGGAAAATCGACCATGATTAAAATTCTGGCCGGAGAAATGGACTATGACGGCGGTTGGGTCACCAATGACGCCTCAATTTCCTACAAACCACAACATATTGACGCCTCTTTCGACGGCAGTGTCCAACTATGGTTGGATACTGAAATTGGGCCCAAGTGGCGATCTGGAGAATTCAATGTCAATGTTATTCGTGCATTGGGAGTTGACAAACTTCTCCCGAAACGAGTTAAAAAACTATCCGGCGGGGAGCGACAAGCCGTTTCTATAGCCATTTGCTTAGGAAGGGAAGCGGATTTGTATTTGTTTGATGAACCTTCGGCCCACCTTGATGCGAACGCTCGAATGGTGGCTGCCAAGGCGATACGCAAAACGATGGAAACAAATGAGAAATCTGCTTTTGTTATTGACCATGACGTCTACTTTATCGATATTGTAAGTGATTCACTGCTTGTTTTTGATGGCGAGGGTGCGGTGAATGGTGTAGCCGATGGACCCTTTGGGTTGAGAGAGGGGATGAACCGTTTCCTCAAAGGGGTAAACATAACATTCAGGCGAGATCACGATTCCAAGAGGCCTAGAATTAACAAATACGAGAGTCGAAAAGATAGAGAACAAAGGTCAAATGGTGATTTCTATTCCTTTGATCACTGAGGTATGGTGAAGTATATGCCAGTAGGAATTCCACCTCTCGGAGGCCCTTTGGGACGTTCACGTTCACGTATTTCAGCAAGTGGTCTTACGACTTTTCTTCGCTGCAAGCGCCAATGGTTTCTTGGTTCTAAAGTAGGTATCTCTGGTCCATTACGACCTTCTCAAGTCATTGGTATTGTTCTTGAGGACGCCTTTTGTGGTTTAATGATGCATCGCCCTCCAGAAAACACGCAAACGTTAGAACAACTCAAATCATGGATTTTTGAGATGATTCCAGAAGCAGCAAATGAGGCTCTCAAAGCTGGAAAGACCCTTTGGGATGAAGGGTTATGGTACCAACCAGATACATCTTGGGAGGATGTAACGATTGAGACCTTTCAAACCCGTTTGGAGAATGGACTTGAATTATTTTTGACTGAAGTCAATTCTTGCTTCCAGAACAACGGCGGCCCTTTTTTGAAATCGTTCCGTTTAGGAGATTCGCCGTTTAAGGTTCCTTCTCCCGCTTGGGGGGATGAACCATATTTCCCAGTACCTGACAAAGTTCGTAATTTTGACATGAGGTCTTGGGCAATTCCTGAACAATCCATGCAATGGTCTGATACAGATGAACCAGTGAGTTGGAATGAGGCTTGGGAAATTGCTCGGCCGTGGGTAAAAGACCCTCGCGTTCACCAACCACAACGTTTGTTCCATCCTCAAGGATGGGCAGCTGGTGAGCTGGACTTGGTGCTTCGTTGGGATGGGCGGATTCGCCTCATCGACATTAAATCTGGAGACCCAACATCAAAATTTGCTGAATCTCTCCAACATCAACTTCGTTTCTATGCTTGGCTGTGGCATGAAACACATGAACATCAGAGTATAGATGGCCTTGAAGGATGGTATCTAAACGGTCCGCATAGGATACAATATGATGCACCAAGTCCGAAGGATTATGATTCAATGACGACAGAATTCAAACGGATTCATCTCGAAATGCAATCAATGGGTTCAGGACCTGCGAGCCTACCCGTTAGTCCAGATGAAGCGTGTTTAGGAGATGCGGCTGGATGTCACTGGTGCAGTTTATCATACGATGGAGAAACATGGTTTGGCGATGACCTCCTTTCCTCGATTACTGAAATACGTGATGTCAAACTTACTGCTCCGAGTGAACCTCTCGCATCAATTCCAGAACGAGTAACAGTTCTTGGAAAGTTTACTGGCGCTTGGGGCCCTCTTCCCAATCATTTTGGAGAGCCGGTTCTAGGGGCGTTACTGGTTGCAGGGGGTGCTCAAATCACGGTAGAGGAGAGTGAACCAGGCTCTTATCCACTGCTTCATGATGAGCCAAATGAAGAGATTGTCATCATCGATGCTTTACCGGGGGTATGGAGGGGCTCTCCTCGGTTGTACGTGGACTCCAAGACTCGTATCATGACTGTTCAAGAGGCGGAAAAAGAATTCGTCCAAAATTCACAAAAGCTATCTGAGCACACGACTAGAATCGGTTTACTTCGAACTCGTGCCAATGTAGAAGGCATTATTTTGAGTATTCGTAAACGCTCAGGTGTTCGATTGGATGCAAAACCTTGGACGATGCTCAATGTACATTTGTGGGATGGTTCTTCAGTGGTCGAAGTTGCTTCTTTTGGTTCGAGTATTACTGGCCAAATGGAATCTTTACGCCCGGGCCAACGTTTGAAATTACTTGCAGCAGAAATTGGTTGGAGGGCAGGTTTACCTCAACTCCGTATCGATTCTCGCAAAACTCGCTTGCAAGTTAGGGATGCTTGAAGAGATATTTTTGTTGGTATCTGGGGACGTTTTTCTCAAGTAAAACTTGTGCGCGTTGTGGGCGCATTCATTCGCTTCATGAGTAGAGTTCAAGAACATTCGTCAAATTACTTACTCTATGCCGGTTCGACTCGCTCAGCCATCTGAGGATTCAGTTGGGCCTTTCAATCGTTTATCTGCTAGCCAAGTAAATGCATATCGGTCCTGTCCCCGACTTTGGTATTATGAAAAAGTTCGGAGATTGAAAATGCCTCAAATCCCGGTCCTCTTCATCGGTAGGGCGGTTGAAGAAGTCGTTTGCCGAATGCTGATGGAATCTCCTGCTTTACTTGTTGCCAAAGCATCTCACGACACTCTGTCTGCCATTCCAATAGATGAAAACGGGGTTCCAAGCCGTACCAGTGTTGAACCTTGGCCTGCTGAAAGACTTCTTGCCCTCCCAAATAATATGCGCCCCAGTACGATTGATGAATTGCGAAAATGGGCAATTGAACGCTTAAAATTACATCTCCCTGTTTCACTTCAATCCATGAAAGAGGAATGGGAGAAAAATGAACGTAAGTCGGGCGACTGGAGTTCAGTTAGTCCAGATTATTGTCTCCAGATGTGCATTAACGGTCTTGATTTTCATTTGAAAGAGGTTCAACGATGTATCGATTCGAACGGAGGCCCCAATCTCAAATCATGGAGGCGAGGTAATCGCCACGATTGGCCTGCACCGGATGCTCGAAGGTACACGCTCTCCAATAACCATCCATTGGCTCAAGATGGACCGGTTTCCCTTGTAGAGGCTTGGGAAATTGCTCGGCCATGGTTTGTTGACCCGAATGCCGGAAAGTTTGCGATGAATGCAGTCCATCCAGAGCATTGGTTTCAAGGAGAGTATGATCTTGTTTACCGCTGGGATGACCGTATTGTCATCGTCGATCTAAAAGCGAGTATAGGACGTGGCGACCGTTCAGGCAATTATGTAGACCAATTGCGAATGTACGCAATGCTTTGGTGGACTACCCATGGAAAAGAACAGCAAGTAGATTCTCTTGAGATATGGTATTTGGGTGCAAACAAAATCAAATCAATACCTTGCCCAACAACGTCTGAGATGACTGAAATGGAATCTAAACTCCAGGGTATGTGGGCCCAATTAAGAGAGACGACCCCAGCTCTTGAAGAATGTCCTCCTGACCCAGCCCCAGTCCGAGGTTTCAAAGATGGAGGAGTCGCTATAGAACCTCCCAATGAAGTCCGTTGTGATCGTTGTGACTGGGCTCAAATTTGTCCAGGAGGAGATGGAGACGATGATTTTCCTGACGGTGGTGCAATACAACTTCCGGGAACTGCAACATCGTTTGACTTGACTCCAATTGGCTCTCTTAATCCACGAATGACCTTCATCGGTGAGGTGTTTACCGTAATGGGAATGAAAGAAGGTCGCAGACCTCAAGTAACGATTTCTCAAGGTGAGAAATTTGCCAAAATTCTGTTTCTGGTAGATTCGCACCAAGACGGAACTCCCTCCTGGCCAGAAAAGTTATCCAAAGGAGATCGAGTGAAATTGGATAATGTCATTCCAACTGCAAATTGGAAAGGTGAAATAGAACTTAAAGTCGATCCGCATGCTTGCATGCACCATGCTTCAATAGATGATGTCGGCTCAGATTTGATGGAATTTCGGGCCCGATGGAATGTCAATGGGAAACTCGTTTATCGATTCGAAAAAAGAGGCGTGGGTAGAAATGGTAAACAGTGGCATCGAAAAGGCCTGATGCTTATGGACTCTTCTGGGGCGATGAAAATTGAAGGATGGGCAAATGATTGGGGGCCTCAGTATGATTTAGCCGAAATAGGAGATACAGTTGTTGTTGCAAATATTGGAATTGATGCTTGGGCGGTTGAAATTCGCGGAAACATTGGCCGGCATTCCAAGATACACATCACCAAAAGAGTTGAACGAGACTAACCGCCAGACGATACAGTTGTCACTTGCAGCTGAACGGTTTGAC
>MDTC01099719.1_pt1 | contig 24083 bp, 22 predicted proteins | sample 811181 | NCBI WGS metagenome assembly MDTC01 (sample SAMN05326644, study PRJNA326480) | marine metagenome | isolation source: seawater | place: Pacific Ocean: North | collected 2011 | reverse complement strand
GTTAGAGATAAAGAAATAATAGACCTAGAGTTACAGTTAAAGGATTTAGAAACAGTAGAAAAAAAATTAGAAAAAAATAATAGGCTAGTTAAAATAGGCGATAAAGAAGCTATAAAAAAATCAAGTATTTTAAAAAAAATTATTGGTCATTTGCATTCTTTTAAACCTGTACGATGTTTGGATTTTTCAAAAGATGATAAAGATTTTGTGAATTCACTTCAATTAATTACCTATAAACCAGTTTTGTATGTGTGTAATGTTGACGAGTCGTCGGCTGTGAAAGGAAATAATCACGTTGACAATTTAAAGTTTTCATTAAAAAATGAGAATGCTGAAGTTATGATTTTGGCTGTTGGAACAGAGGCAGACATTAATGAATTGGAAAGCTATGAAGATAGGCAAGCATTTCTATTAGATATTGGTTTATCTGAACCTGGATCATCAAAATTAATTAAAAGTGCTTATGATTTATTAAACCTACAAACTTATTTTACCGCCGGAAAGAAAGAAGTTAGAGCATGGACAATTGAAAAAGGGATGACGGCACCTGAAGCAGCTGGAGTAATTCATACCGATTTTGAAAAAGGCTTTATTAGAGCTGAGGTAATTTCGTTTAACAATTACGTTAAATTTGGTAGTGAATCTAAAGCAAGAGATGCAGGTAAATTAAACATTGAGGGCAAGGATTATGTTTTAATGGATGGAGACGTTATGCATTTTAGATTTAATGTCTAAAAAGATTTCAACAACCCCTTTTCTTTATTGTTAATTAATTTATTACAACACCATTTCATATTTTTTCTTGATATAGTATCTTAGCTTTTTTACTTATTCATGGCAGTTTCATCAAACTACACAGAAGAAAATATTAGATCATTAGACTGGAAGGAGCATATTAGAATGCGTCCTGGGATGTATATTGGTAAGTTAGGTGACGGTTCTTCCCCTGATGATGGTATCTACATTTTACTTAAAGAGGTTTTAGACAATTCAATTGACGAGTTTGTCATGGGTGCAGGTAAAACCATCGAAATTTCAATCTCTGAAAATGGTGTTTCTGTTAGGGATTATGGAAGAGGAATTCCTCTTGGAAAAGTTGTTGATGTTGTATCTAAAATGAATACGGGTGGAAAATACGATACTAGAGCTTTTAAAAAATCTGTAGGTCTGAATGGAGTTGGTACAAAAGCGGTGAATGCTTTATCCTCCTTTTTTAAAGTAGAATCTTGCAGAGAAGGTAAATTAAAATCAGTTCTTTTTGAACAAGGTAATCTAATTAATGATCTACCCACTGAGAAAAGTTCTAGAAGAAAGGGTACCAAAGTTTCGTTTAAGCCTGATAATTCTATTTTTAAACATTTTAAGTATAGAGCAGAATATGTTTCCAAAATGCTCAAATATTACGTTTATTTAAATCCAGGCTTAACAATTGTATTTAACGGTGACAAGTATTTTTCTGATAATGGTCTAAAAGATCTACTTGAAGATAATAATGATGTGGAAAAACTTCTCTATCCAATTATTCATTTAAAAGGTAACGATATTGAGATAGCTTTAACACACAGCAGAATACAATATTCTGAAGAGTATTATTCTTTTGTTAATGGTCAACACACAACTCAAGGGGGGACCCATCAATCTGCATTTAGAGAATCTTTGGTTAAAACAATCAGAGATTTTTATGGCAAACAATATGATGCCTCAGATATTAGAAAATCGATTATCGCTGCAATTAGTATAAAGGTCATGGAACCTGTTTTTGAATCTCAAACAAAAACAAAACTAGGTTCAACCGAAATGGGAGCAAAATTGCCAACCGTAAGATCTTATATTAATGAATTTGTTGGTAAATACTTAGATAACTACTTGCACAAGAATCCGGGTTCAGCTGAAAAGATTCAAAAGAAAATTGTTCAAGCTGAAAAAGAAAGAAAAGAACTTTCAGGAATTAGAAAGCTCGCAAGAGAAAGAGCTAAAAAATCTAGTCTTCATAATAAAAAGCTGAGAGATTGCAGAGTTCATCTTAACGATATGAACAAGGAAAACAGGTTGGATTCAACTTTATTTATTACAGAGGGTGATTCTGCTAGTGGATCAATAACAAAATCTAGAAATGTAAATACTCAAGCAGTTTTTAGTCTTAGAGGAAAACCTCTTAACTGCTATTCAATGACAAAAAAAATTGTTTATGAGAACGAGGAGTTTAATTTACTTCAAGCAGCTTTGAATATTGAAGAAAGTATTGAATATTTGCGATATAACAATATTGTAATTGCAACTGATGCAGATGTAGACGGAATGCATATTAGATTATTATTGATTACTTTCTTTTTGCAATTTTTTCCTGAGCTAATAAAAGAAGGACATCTTTACATTCTACAGACACCTTTATTTAGAGTTAGAAATAAAAAAGAAACCATTTATTGTTACTCGGAAAAAGAACGAATAGATGCAGTTGATAAATTAGGAATTAAGCCTGAAATCACAAGGTTTAAAGGTTTGGGTGAAATATCTCCTAATGAATTCAAACATTTTATCGGTGAAAGTATAAGGTTAGATCCTGTAATGCTTGACGAAAATTTCAGTATTGAGGATTTGTTGTCTTTTTATATGGGCAAAAATACACCTGACAGACAAAAATTTATAATAGAAAATCTAAAAGTTGAACTTGATAGAATAGAGTCATAAATGGAAGAACATAAAAATTTAGATGATTCAAATAAGGAAGAATTGGAAGACTCTCTAATTAGAGTTTCTGGAATGTATAAAGACTGGTTTTTGGATTATGCTTCTTATGTAATACTAGAACGTGCTGTCCCTACAATTGAAGACGGTTTTAAACCTGTTCAAAGGAGAATACTTCATTCGATGAAAGATTTAGATGATGGTCGTTTTAACAAAGTTGCCAATATCGTAGGTCACACTATGCAATACCATCCCCATGGTGATGCTAGTATTGCTGATGCTATGGTTCAAATTGGTCAAAAAGATCTTTTAATTGAAACACAAGGTAATTGGGGAAATATATTAACTGGAGACAGGTCAGCTGCATCAAGATATATTGAGGCTAGACTTTCAAAATTTGCCCTAGAGGTTGTTTTTAGCCCTAAAATAACAAAGTGGCAAGCGTCGTATGATGGTAGAAGAAAAGAACCAATTAACTTGCCTGTTAAGTTTCCTTTGTTACTTGCACAAGGTGGAGAAGGGATAGCTGTTGGATTATCTACTAAAATCCTTCCACATAACTTTATTGAACTAATTGATGCATCCATTAAATGTTTAAAGGGGAAGAAATTTATTATCTATCCAGACTTCCCAACATCTGGAATAATGGATATAAGTAATTATAATGATGGTTTAAGAGGGGGAAGAATCAAAGTAAGAGCAAGAATTAATCAGCTAAATAAGAATACATTAGTTATAAGTCAAATCCCTTTCTCGACCACTACATCTTCATTAATTGATTCTATTGTTAAGGCAAACGATAACGGAAAGATCAAGATAAAGAAAATTGAAGATAATACTGCTAATGATGTTGAAGTTTTAGTTCATTTGCCAACAGGTGTTTCACCTGATAAAACCATAGATGGCTTATTTGCCTTTACATCTTGTGAAACCTCAATTTCTCCCCTTGGATGTGTAATCGAGAACAATAAGCCTTTGTTTATTGGGGTTTCAGAAATTTTAAAAAAATCAACTGAACACACTAGAGAGTTATTGAAAATGGAATTGGAGTTTAAAAGAGGAGATTTGGAAAATCAATGGCACTATGCTTCATTAGAAAGGATTTTTATTGAAAATAGAATATATCGTGACATTGAAGATATGGAAACGTGGGATGGAGTTATAAAAGCAATTTTTGAAGGATTAAAACCTTTTATAAAAAAATTAAAAAGAGAAGTGGTTGAAGATGATATAGTACGACTTACAGATATAAAAATTAAAAGAATTTCCAAGTTTGACATTGATAAAGCTATATTAAAAATAGAGTCTATTGAAGCTGAATTAGAAGACGTAATTTATAATTTGAATAATTTAACAGATTTTGCGATTAAATATTTTAAAAACTTAAGATCTGTTTTTGGAAAGAATAAAAATAGAAAAACTGAAATTAGAATTTTTGCAGATGTTGACGCAAAAAAAGTGGTAGTTAAAAACTCTAAACTATACGTTAACAGAGAAGAAGGTTTTATCGGAACATCTATTAGAAGAGATGAATTTGTAGAAGAGTGTTCCGATATAGATGATGTCATTGTATTTACAGAACAGGGTAAGATGATGGTTAGTAAAGTAGATTCAAAAAAATTTATTGCTAAAAATATTAATCATTTAGCTGTTTTTAAAAAGAAGGATAAAAGAACAGTTTATAACATGATATATAGGGACGGTAAACGAGGAACGTCCTATATAAAAAGATTTAGTGTAACAGGTGTGACTAGAGATAAAATGTATGATCTTACAAGAGGAAATGACGGTTCAAAAGTTCTTTATTTTTCAGCAAATCCTAATGGTGAGGCAGAAACTGTTAATATAATTCTTAGGCAATCGGGATCGATCAAGAAATTAAAATGGGAATTAGATTTCGCTGATCTCGAAATAAAAGGTAGGGGCTCAAAAGGAAATATTGTTACCAAATATTCAGTTAATAAAATTGAATTTAAAGAAAAAGGTTTATCTACATTAAAGCCAAGAAAGATTTGGTTTGATGAAACTATACAGAGACTCAATGTAGATAGTAGAGGAGAACTTCTTGGAGAATTCAAAGGAGACGATTCTTTGCTAATTATCCAACAAAATGGAATCTTGAAGACTATTAAACCTGATCTAAATATGCATTTCCCTGAAAATATGATTATACTTGAAAAATGGATTTCAGAAAAGCCTATTTCAGCAATTTATTTTGATGGAAATAAAGAAAGGTATTTTGTCAAACGTTTTCATGCTGGAATACAAAAGGTAGATCAACAGTTTATTCCTAATGGTTCTAAAAATCAATTGGAAATGGTTTCCTCTGATTGGAAACCAGTTATTGAGATAATTTTTTCAAAAACATCAAAAGGTCAAAAAGAAAACTTAATCCAAAATCTTGAAGATTTAATTTCTGTAAAGGGAATTAAAGCTATAGGTAACCAGCTTACCACATTTAAGGTTAAAAACATCAATTTGCTTGATCCTGTCCCATATGATCCTCCAAAAAAGACACCAATTTTGGATTTAGAAGTCAATGACGAAGTAAGTATAGGAGGTGAAATTCAAATTGACAAACATTCACAAAGTGGCCAAGAAGGACAAACAGAATTAGAATTTTAATCAAATTTAATTAACACCTGATCACTGATTTTTTTAGCTAAACCTCTGTTTCTGTTTTCAACATCCCCAACAAAAGAGTATTCAAAAATATATTGATCTTTAGAAGTGCTAAGAATTTTCATTTGTATAGATTTTTCCTCAGATAAATTTTTTGGGGTGATCTTTTTTAATAAACATTCACAATCAGAAACCCAATTAACATTTGAGGAGTCAATTTTATTATTAAAATAATCAACTTCTACTTCGTTTGTTCTTGTAAAGTATGTCTTTAGAGATTCACCAGTAGATGAAATGGACTCAAATTCAAAAGTTCCAGTTTGAAAATTTTTGCAGTTTCTTTCTTGCTTGTAACATGAAAAAAAAAGAAAAATTATTAATAGATAGTATAATTTCATAGTCAAATATAATTCAATTTTCATACACTTTAAAGGTGTTATCCTCGTAAAAAAAGATAATTTGCTTTAGTTGTTTTTCATTTGAATTAGATATTATAATATTTTTTTCATTTGAAGAAGTAGGGGGTGAGTTTTTTTTGGATATTATTAATTCATTTGATTTTTTTCCATTAATAAGCCAGTTTAATGAAATGTCAGTAAAAGCATTAGAAATTTTTATAATGAAGTCTAGACTAGGTTTGTTTCTTCCACTTAACACATGGGAAACACTAGATCTTTGTACTCCAATTTTTTCTGCAAATTGTGATGCAGATAAACTGTTGTTTTTAAGAATTTCTAACAATCTAATTGTAAAATTTTTCATGTATACATTTGTAAATTTAGTTATTTTATTTTAATATTAAAAGGATTAATTACTATAATATTATTAAAGCTATACTTTAAGTAATATAGACAATTAACTTAAAAAGAGGTTTTTACAGTATATTTTAAAAACTTTGTTTATAAATGTAACTTTTGTACCCAAAACAACAAGATAATTATATAAAAAATTGTTTACATATGTAAATAATTCTATTGTTAAATTTACATATATTTTAAACAATGATTAAAAATTTTAATTTGCATAAAGACTTCAGAGAGCTAAATCTTAACGGAAGGTATATTACTAACGATTCTATTTATAAATTAAATGATATTTATTCTTTCGATGCGTTAGGTAAAAGTACAGAAAATAGACCGGTCTATTATTTTAAGGTTGGTTTTGGTAAAATAAAGCTGTTAATATGGTCTCAAATGCATGGAAATGAATCTACTTCTACCAGAGCATTGTTTGATGCTCTTTCTTATTTTTTGAAGATTGATAAAAAAACTTTATCAAAGTTGTCCCTTCATATAATACCTATTTTAAATCCTGATGGTGCCTATAAATATAAAAGAGAAAACGCAAACAATATAGACCTTAACAGAGATGCAATTCATTTAAGCCAGAGAGAAAGTATAATTTTAAAAGATTTGTATGATAAAATTAATCCAGATTTTTGTTTTAATCTACACGACCAAAGAAGTATCTACTCTGTTTCTGACACTAAAAAGCCTTCAATTTTATCTTTTTTATCTCCCTCTATTGATATTAATAAATCTGAAACAGATTCAAGATTAATAAGTATGAAGATAATTTCCAGTGTTGCCAATAGATTATCTAAATTAATTCCAGGTCATTTTTCAAGGTATAATGACGATTTTAACGAAAATTGTGTAGGAGACAATTTTCAATCACTAAAAACACCTACAATACTATTTGAGTCTGGTCATTTTAAAAATGATTACAGTAGAGAAGTTACAAGAAAGTATATGAGCTACGCTCTTATTTCGGCCTTTGTATCGATTGCTTTTAGTGAATATGAAAAATTTAAAAGTAAAGATTATTATTTAATACCTAAAAATACATCTTATTTATCCGATATATTACTAAGAAACGTAAAGCTTAAAAAAGATGAAAGTATTTTTAGAACTAATATATCTATAATGTATAAAGAAGTTTTAGACGTTAATTCAAATGAAATAAAATTTGATCCCTTTATAGATAAAAAGGGTGTTTTAAAGAACATGTTTGGCCATTTAGATCTAGATTTTAAACAAAACAATAAAACTTTTAATTTTAATAGGAATACCATAAGTGAACTTATGATTTCTATTAATAAATTGCGAAAAACTCAATGATTATTCGATTTATATGAATATTATTCAATACATTTGTGTTTTATTAACATAAATAAAATTATAATGTCCAGAATAAAGTTAGATGAGATTGATCATCAAATACTTGATCTTTTAATCGACAATACAAGAACGGCTTTTACCGACATTGCAAAAAAATTATTAATTTCAGCTGGAACTGTTCATGTTAGAGTAAAAAAAATGGAAGATGCTGGAATTATAAAAGGTTCCTCCCTAACTTTAGATTATAAAAAGCTTGGATATACCTTCATCGCATACATTGGGATTTTTTTAGAAAAAACACACCAAACAAAATTTGTCTTAAAAGAATTAGAATCAGTTCCTTTTGTAACCGTTGCACACATAACAACTGGAAAGTTTAATATTTTTTGTAAAGTTAGAGCAAAAAGTACAGATCATGCAAAAGAAATTATTTTTAACATTGATGATATTGAAGGAGTTTCAAGAACTGAAACTATGATTTCACTTGAGGAAAGTATTAACGATAAAAAACGCTTAATGCATAGAATTTTCAATGAACTTTAAAACATAGTTTAATTTAGTGAGAAAGCTTACCAAAAAAGAAAGATTTAATGTCAAAGTTCTTTCTAAATTTCAGGTTTACAATAGTATATTTTCAACCCTCCCATATGAAAGTATTTCAAATACGGGAGTTATGCTTCCCTTATTTGAAAAAATTTGTATTGAAGGTTATCAAAAAAACAATAATCCTATTCAAATTGTTGAGAATTTCTTTAATATTTACTTGAATAAAAGTAACGAAACAGAAAAAATAGCTTTACTATTTCGCTTTATTCAATACATCGAGAGGCAAGTTGTGTTATTTGATGCAGTTGAAGATGCAGCATTTTCAACAATAAATAATTTGGATGGAAGAGGAACATTAAGAGGCCTTAAAGAAGAAGTTGAATCAAAAAATAAAAAAAAAGAATTAAAAAAATATTTATCAAAATTTAAGGTCAGACCAGTTTTAACTGCTCATCCTACTCAATTTTATCCTGGCTCTGTGCTTGGAATTATTACTGATTTAACCCAAGCTGTAAAGGATAATGATTTAGTTGTGATAAAAACATTATTATCTCAATTAGGTAAAACACCATTTTTTAAAAACAAAAAACCATCTCCATATGACGAGGCAGTGAGTTTAACATGGTTCTTGGAAAATGTTTTTTACAACTCAATTAGTAATATTTATAAATATATTAAGGCAAACGTATTTGATGGAAATGAATTTAATACTGATATTATAAATTTAGGGTTTTGGCCTGGTGGAGATAGGGACGGAAATCCTTTTGTTACAACCGATATTACTTTAAAAGTTGCTCTTAAATTAAGAAGTGATATTATTAAAAATTATTACAGAGACATTAAATCATTAAGAAGGAGATTGACTTTTAAAAATATCGAATCTATTGTAATTGATTTAGAAAGTAGATTATATTTAAGCATTAATAATCTTAATGAAATTCCCCAAATAAGTTTAAAGGAATTAAAAAAACAACTTTATAATATTCGAGAAATTTTAATTTCTGAACATAAATCATTGTTTTTAGATCAGTTGGATGATTTAATTAACAAAGTAAACATATTTGGATATCATTTTGCAAGTTTAGATATAAGACAAGATTCCAGAATACACAATAAAGCTTTTGAAAGTGTTTTTAAAATTGCACAAAAAATGCATATAACTGATTTTAAAAAGGATTATACTAAACTTTCAGAAATTGAAAAAATAAAAATTCTTTCAAATTTGAAAGGAGATATTCCCTTAGATTCTTTTAATGAAGATTTGGTTATTTCGACTCTTGGCTCAATAAGAGCAATGAAACTAATTCAAAAATCTAACGGGGAAAAGGGTTCCAACCGATACATAATTAGTAACAATCGATCTGCAATAAATATATTAGAGGTCTTTTCTATGTTCAAATTATCCAATTGGAATTTACCTTCTGTAGATATTGTTCCGTTGTTTGAAACTGTTTCAGACTTAACTGTTGCTGCACAGGTTATGCAAACTGTATATAGCAATTCTTTTTATAGAAAACATTTAAGACGAAGAGGAGATCAACAAACTATAATGTTAGGTTTTTCAGATGGAACAAAAGATGGAGGCTATTTAATGGCTAATTGGAGTATTTTAAAAGCGAAGGAGTCACTAACTGCCATTTCTCGTAAACACGGCGTTAAAGTGGTGTTTTTTGACGGTAGAGGTGGTCCGCCAGCAAGAGGAGGAGGTAATACTCATCAGTTTTATGCTTCGATGGGAACTTTTGTAGAATCCGATGAAATTCAACTTACAGTTCAAGGTCAGACAATAAGTTCAAATTTTGGTACTGTTGATTCTTGTCAGTACAATTTGGAACAATTATTGAGTGCTGGGATTCAAAATAGAGTTCTAAGTTCAAATTCAAATGATTCAAAAAAAGAAGACAAAGCAATATTGGATAATTTGGCTGAAATTAGTTATCAATCTTATAGTGATTTTAAAAATCACCCAAAATTTGTTCCATATTTAGAACACATGAGTACCATTAGCTATTATGCTAAAACAAATATTGGTAGTAGACCATCCAAAAGAGGAAAAAGCGATACCAAATTTGACTTTGGTTCTTTAAGAGCTATACCCTTTGTAGGAAGCTGGAGTCAATTAAAGCAAAATGTTCCTGGGTTTTATGGTGTTGGAACAGCTCTCCAACATTATGTTGATAATAATAAGTTTTCTGATCTAAAAAAACTTTATAAGAGATCAGCTTTTTTTAGAACTCTTATTTCAAATAGCATGATGAGTTTAACAAAATCATTTTTTAAGCTAACTTCCTATATGAAAGATGATCCTGAGTTTGGAGAATTTTGGAAACTTATTCAAAGAGAATATGAATTATCAAAATCATTAATTTTAAAACTTTCTGGTTTTAAGGAACTTATGGAAAATGAGCCAGCTAACAAAGCTTCTATTGAAATTAGAGAAAAAATAGTTCTTCCACTTATAACGATACAACAATACGCTCTTATAAAAATAAAGAAGATAGAGAGAGGTAATCTGAGTAAAAACGAATTAAAAACTTATAAAAAAATGGTTACTAGATCTCTGTTTGGAAATATTAATGCTAGTAGAAATTCCGCCTAAATTGAATAGTATTTAAAAGCTTCAATAATTAAATCATTGTTCACCTCGATGTTAAAGACTGGAATACCTATATCTTCAATAAGTACAAAATTTATCCTTTCATGACTATTTTTTTTGTCGTGAACAAGTAACTTGATAATTTCTTGAACATCATTTTCCAAGAATGATATCTTTTTAAAAATTTTTAAAACATGATTCTTTATTTTTTCTAAAATATCTTTAGATAAACCAGCCTTTTTTACTGAGATAAACGAAGCCAAAACAATACCAATTGAAATTGCTTCTCCGTGAAGGAGTTGTTTTTCTGATTTCAAAAAATAAGATTCAATTGCATGGCCTAACGTATGGCCATAATTAAGAGCTTTTCTTTCTTTTGTTTCTTTTTTGTCTATCAAAACAATATTATTTTTTATTTCAATAGATTCTTTAATGATATTTATATTTTTAAAATTTAAGTCATTAGAAATTAATAAATTGAAAGTATTAGTATTTGAAATAATAGAATGTTTAAAAATTTCAGCATATCCACTTAATAATTCTCTATCGCGCAAAGTTTCTAAATATAATGTATCAATTATGACCATTTTTGGATCATAGAATGTTCCGATTTGATTTTTTAAAACTCCTAAATCTATTCCAGTTTTACTACCCACAGAAGCATCCACCATTGATAGTAATGTAGTAGGAATATTTATGTAATCAACACCTCTTTTAAAAGTACTAGCAATAAATCCACCCATATCACAAACTACACCACCACCTAAATTTATAATAAGACTTTTTCTGTCTGCTTTAAGTTTTGAAAGACTATTCCATAATGATAAACACGATTTAATATTTTTATGTTGTTCACCTGCTTTAGAAACTAAAGTTTGATAAACGATTTTATCAATTTGATTTAAAAAAACATCTAAGCATAGATTTTTTGTGTTTGAATCTAAATGAATAAAAATTTTAGAATAATTCTCAGATTTAATAAAGTCAAACAATTTATTATATCTGTTATTGTTAAAGTAAATAGAGTAATTTTTTGATTTAATTTCTTTCAATTTATTCAATTATTTTTTACAAAATAACATCTTTTTTTATTAAAAAACCATGTAAATTAGCATTATAAATATTAAAAAATTGAATTCAATATTTAGCAATACCAAAGAAGCTTTTTCATTAAAAACTAATTTTGAACTTTTAAGAGCAAAGTTTTTATTTATGATTATTGAAAATAAGTTTTTAGTAAAAATTACCACTTCACTCACCAATTTTGCATTAAAATATCATTTTCCAGTAACTCCATTAATTAAAATAAGTGTTTTTAATCATTTCTGTGGTGGTATTTCTGAAATAGATTGTAACCCTGTTATCAAAAAGATGTTTGATAAAAATGTTAGCTCTGTTCTTGATTTTTCAACCGAAGCATTTGAAACAGAATTTGAATTTGATAAATGTTTTAAAAAAAAACTTTCGATAATAAATTTTATTAAAAATCGATCTGAAATTCCATTTGCTGTTTTCAAACCAACTTGTCTGGGTAATATTAGACTGTTTGAAAAAATGACATTAAATCAATCTTTAAATCAAAGTGAATTAAAAAAATGGAGTAAGGTTGTTAAAAGGTTTGAAGGGGTATGTCAAAATGCTTATGACAATAATATTAAAATATTGATTGATGCTGAAGAGTCATTTGTTCAAGGAGCAATTGATGATCTGGCTATTAAAATGATGTTAAAGTTTAATATGAAAAAACCTACAGTATACAATACAGTTCAGATGTATAGATGGGATCGTTTAGATTACATGAAGAATTTATTAAATAATAATTCTGGAATTATTTTTGGATTCAAATTAGTCAGAGGAGCTTACATGGAAAAGGAAAGGGAAATAGCAAAAAAAATGAAAATTAACTCACCAATTTGTTCCAACAAGGCTGCCACTGATTTAAATTTTAATAACGGTTTAGATTTTGTTTTTAAAAATTTAAATAAAATTAGTTTGGTTTGTGGATCACACAATGAATCCTCTATATTAAAAATTATGAAAATGATGTCAGATAAAAAAATGTCAAAAAAAGACAATAAAATCTGGTTTGGTCAATTGTATGGGATGAGTGATAATATAACTTTTAATTTAGCTAAAAATGGATATAACGTTTTTAAAATTCTACCATTTGGACCTGTTAAGAATTTGATGCCATACCTAATAAGAAGAGCTGAAGAAAACTCATCAGTTAAAGGCCAAACGGGTAGGGAATTACAATTAATACTCAAGGAAAGAAAAAGAAGAAAATTAGATAAAGTTTAATAAGAATACCTTTCAAATTTTGCTGATTTAAAACAATTTTTTACTTTGAAGTAAGTTTTTTCTTCCAATAATTTACTTTCTAATATATATATTTTACAAGAATCGAGTTCAACATTACTTCTTGAAAAGTCAACCTTAAAATCTCTTATAAGTTTACCTTTTACAAGCTTCAAGGAGTCAATACTATTTTCCAAAATCCATTTTTTTTTATCTATATCAGCAAGTACTCTTTTATTAGGCGAATAATTAAATGTAGCATCTTTTTTTCCAACAAAATAAAACAAGAAAATTAGCCCTATCGAAAATCCAAACAAATAATATAATAACCTTTTTAAAAAACTCATATTATATTGTTAGTTATAGTTATTCTTCTTTTCAAATCGTTAATATAATGTATGTGAATTAAAGAGTGACTTAAGTTAAAAGTTTTCAAAAGAAGCTCTGGCCATTCAATTATTACAATATTTTTTTCATTTAAATATTCAATTAAACCGCTATCATGAATTTCTTTTTTATTGTCTAATCTAAAAAGATCCATATGAAAGACAGTTTTATTATTAATTGTTTTATATTCATTTACTATACTAAAAGTTGGGCTATTTACATTATCAATAACCTTTATTGTTTTACATATTTCTTTTATTAACGTAGTTTTTCCAGCCCCAACTATTCCTTTGAAAAAATAATGTTTTGTATTGGATTTTTCAATTACAAATTGACTCGCTTTTTTAATATTATGTTTTGAATATACTAACTCCATGTTATTTTGGGCTAATTATTACAAATGGCACTAGCATTTCCTCTAAAGACACACCTCCATGTTGGTAAGTGTTTTTAAACATATTAACGTAATTATTATAATTATTTGAATAAACAAAATAAGTATTCTCTTTAGCAAAAATATAACAACTACTCAAGTGATTTGAAGGCAATAAAAATCTAGATGGATTTTCTAAATTTATAGCCTCTTTTTTACTGGAATGAATTTGCCTAGAAGTTTTATATCTCAAATTATTTGAAATTTCTTTGTCTCCTGAAACTAATGCGGGTTTGTTTACATTTATAGTTCCATGATCAGATGTGATTATAATTTTAAAACCTAAAGTTTTGGCTTTTTTTATTATTTCATTTAGTTTAGAATTCTTAAACCAACTTTTAGTCAATTCTCTGTAAGCTTTATCGCTTGATGTAAGTTCTTTAATAAATTTCACATCTTTTTTAGCATGTGAAATCATATCTACAAAATTATAAACCAATACTGTTAAGTCATTTTCTGTTTCATTATTCAAATGGTTTAAGAAACTTTCTCCTTCTTTTGGATTTATAATCTTATGATATTTGAATTTTAAATTTTTATTTAATCTTAAAAACTGTTCATTTAATAATTCTTTTTCAAATTTATTTTTTCCTTCATCATCAATTTCACTTACCCAATAACTGGGATGCGATTCTTTTAAATCTAAAGGACTTAAACCAGAAAAGATAGAATTTCTTGCATACTGAGTTGTGGTAGGCAATATGCTAGTATAAATAATATCAGTTTCTAACTTATAATCTTCTAATATAAATGGCTCTATAGATTTCCATTGGTCGTATCTTAAATTATCTATTAAAATCATTAAAGTTGGATGATCTGAAGAAATTTCTGGAATTATTTTGTTTTTAAATAAATTTATTGAATTTAAAAAATCCTTATTCAATAATAATTTTTCATAATTTTTTTTAATAAACTCTGCAAATAACTTGTTTGCTTGTTTCTTTTGAGATAATAAAATATCGTAAACTTCCTTTTGCTCAACTTCACTTATTTCTAATTCCCAATGAGAAAGAATTTTGTAAATTTCAATCCATTCATCCATTGTAGTAGAAAAATTTATTTTTTCATTTATGTTTTGAAAAGAATTTTGATAATTTGAGATTATTTTATTATTTATAATTTCTTTATTTCTAAATATTTTTGTTAGACTTAATAATATTTGATTTGGATTTAATGGTTTTATTAAATAATCAAAAACTTTTAATCCAATTGCGCTTTCTATTGTTTTGTTCTCTGTGCTTTGGGTTATCATTATCACAGGAACAACACTATGTTTTTTATTAATTAACTCAATTGACTCAGTTCCAGACAAACCTGGCATATTTTGATCAATTAAAATAGCATCAAAATAATTTTTTTCTAAAAAAATAATTGCTTCTGGGCCACTTTTACAAGTATCAACACTATAACCCCTTTTATTTAAGAATAAAATATGAGATTTAAAATGTTCAATTTCGTCATCAATCCATAAAATTTTAATCATCTTTATTTTTATAAATTCAAATTTAGTTAAATATATATTCCGTTAAAATTATCTTTTAATATATCTAAAATGAAATTAATTGATTTTTCATACTTTTGCGACTGTGAAATTAATTGCTCATAAAATTGCAAAGATGCTGAACGGAGTTGTTGAAGGAAATGATCAAATTTACATTGATAAACTTTCCAAGATTGAAAGTGGAGAAAAGAATTCCTTGTCTTTTCTTGGAAACCCTAAGTATAATGAGTTTTTATATTCTTCAAAATCTTCTATTATAATTGTTGAAAAAAAATTAAAATTAAAAAAACCAACTGAAGCAACACTAATTAGAGTTGACGATCCTAACGAATCTTTTTCTAAGCTACTAACTCATTTTAGTTCTAATACCAAAGAACTTGAGGGTATACATAACAATTCGATTATTGAAGAAAATGTTAAATATGAAAAAGATTTATATTTTGGAGCTTTTTCTATTTGTAAAAGTGAATCTAAGATTGGAAAAAATGTTAAAGTTTTCACCCAAGTTTTTATAGGTAAAAATGTTTCTATTGGAGAAAATTCCATTATCTACCCTGGTGTGAAAATATATGATAATTCAATAATTGGAAGTAATTGTATAATTCATAGTGGAACTGTTATCGGCTCAGACGGATTTGGTTTTAATATTGATAAAAATGGAAATCAAATTAAGGTTATTCATAATGGAAATGTAGTCATCGAAAATAATGTAGAAATAGGATCTAATTGTACCATTGACAAGGCCACTCTTGGCTCAACTATAATAAAAAATGGGGTAAAACTTGATAATTTAATTCAAATTGCTCACAATGTTGTGATTGGTGAAAATACTGTTATTGCTGCTTTAGTTGGTATAGCTGGTTCAACCAAAATAGGAAAGAATTGTATGATTGGAGGTCAAGCTGGGTTTTCAGGTCATTTAACAATCGGAGACAGAGTTATGGTCCAAGGAAAATCAGGCGTTTTAAAAAATATCAAATCTGACAGTTCCGTAATGGGAACTCCAGCAATAGATCGTTTAAATTATAATAAATCATATGTTCATTTTAAAAACTTTCCTTTGATAATTAAATCTTTTGAAAAATTTTTTAAAAACAAAAAACATGTCTAAGCAAAATACTATTTTAAATCCAGTTTCCTTAAAAGGTGTAGGGATACATACAGGAAAAGAAGTTAATTTAACTTTTAAACCTGCAAAAGAAAACTTTGGTTATGTTTTTTGTAGAGTTGACCTGCCAAATAACCCTACTATCGAAGCAAATATTAATTTCGTAGTTAATACTGAAAGGGGAACCAATTTAGAAAAAAATGGTATAAAAATAAAAACCTCTGAACATGTTTTGGCAGCTTTAGTAGGTATGGAAATTGATAATGTTTTAATTGAGATGGATTCCTCTGAGCCCCCAATTATGGACGGTTCTTCAAAATTCTTTGTTGAATCATTACAAAAAGCCGGTATTAAACAACAAAACTCAAATAGAAATGAATATGTTGTAAAAGAAGTCATTTCCTATTATGATGATAAAACAGGAAGTGATATTACTGTAATACCGTCCAACAAATATGAAGTCACAACAATGGTAGATTTTGGAACTAAAATATTGGGAACCCAAAATGCCACTATGAAAAACATATCTCAATTTAATGACGAGTTTGCTAATGCTAGAACATTTAGTTTTTTACATGAAATAGAAATGCTTCTTGATAATGGATTGATTAAAGGCGGGGATTTGAATAATGCAATTGTGTATGTTGATAAAGAGTTATCAGTGGATACTATGTCTAAATTAAAAAAAGCATTCAATACTGATAAAATATCCGTAAAAAGCAATGGAATACTGGATAACTTAACTTTACATTATCCTAACGAAGCGGCAAGACATAAATTATTGGATGTGGTAGGTGATTTAGCTTTGTTAGGTTTAAGAATTAAAGGTAAGGTTATTGCTAATAAACCAGGACATTTTGTCAATACTATGTTTACTAGACATTTATCTTCCATTATTAAAAATGAAAAAAGAAATTTAGCTCCTGAAATTGATTTATCAAAGCCACCAATTATGGATGTTAATCAAATCCAAGATATTTTACCTCACAGACCACCATTTTTATTTATTGATAAAATTTTAGAAATTTCAGAAAATCATATTATTGGTTTAAAAAATGTGTCTATGAACGAAGAATTTTTCAGTGGCCATTTTCCAGACAAACCTATTATGCCTGGGGTTTTACAAATTGAAGCTATGGCCCAAGCTGGAGGTGTTTTAATTCTTAATACCGTTCCTGATCCTCAAAATTATTTAACCTTTTTTGCAAAAATTGATAATGCTAAATTTAAATATCCTGTTGTGCCTGGTGATACTTTAATTTTTAAATGTGAATTATTATCACCACTTAGAAGAGGTATATGTCATATGAAAGCTCAGGCTTTCGTCGATGGTAAATTAACTAGCGAAGCTGATTTAATGGCTAAAATTATAAGAAAAATAGAAACGTAATATGTATCAACCATTATCATTTATTCATCCTCAAGCAAAAATTGCAAAAAATGTTGTTGTAGAACCATTTACATCAATAGAAAATAATGTTACCATTGGAAAAGGAACTTGGATTGGTTCTAATGTAAATATTATGAGTGGTGCTAGAATTGGAAAAAATTGCTCAATTTTTCCTGGTAGTGTTATTTCTGCTGTCCCACAAGATTTGAAGTTTAAAGGAGAAGATACGACCGCTGTAATTGGAGATAACACCACTATAAGAGAATGCGTAACTATTAACAGAGGAACTGAAGACCGAAATAAAACTGTAATTGGAAAAGATTGTCTAATTATGGCCTATTCGCATATAGCTCACGATTGTATTATTGGAAATAATTGTATTTTTTCTAATAATTCAACCTTAGCTGGTCATGTTAATGTTGGAAGTCATGTAATTTTAGCTGGTATGGTAGCAGTTCATCAGTTTTGTTCAATTGGAAATCATGCTTTTGTTGCTGGAGGTTCTTTGGTTAGAAAAGATATTCCTCCTTTTGTTAAGGCAGCAAGAGAACCTATTTCTTATGTTGGAATTAATTCAGTTGGATTAAGAAGAAGAGGCTTTGACAGTAAAGTTATAATGGAAATTCAATCCATTTATAGAATATTATATCAAAAAAAGTATAACAATACTCAAGCAGTAAAAATAATTGAAGGAGAAATGGAGGCAACTAAAGAAAGAGACGAAATTATTGAGTTTATTCAAAGCTCTCAAAGGGGTATAATGAAAGGATATTTTCAAAATTAATTATGGCATCATCATCTGATATTAGAAAAGGACTATGTATACATTATAACAATGATATATATAAGATTGTAGATTTTTTACATGTAAAACCAGGAAAAGGTCCTGCTTTTGTAAGAACTAAACTAAAAAGTGTAACAAATGGTAAAGTGGTTGACAATACTTTTTCTGCTGGACATAAAATTGAAGAAGTAAGGGTAGAGACAAAGAAATTTCAGTTTCTTTACAAAGACGGCTTAACTTATCATTTTATGAATGTAGATGATTATAATCAAATAACTGTTGAAGAAAATGTACTTGATTCTTCAAATTTTATGAAAGAGGGAGAGATTGTAACTGTTTTAACGAATTCTGAAGATGGTTCTATTCTATCAATTGAAATGCCTCAAAGTGTGACCTTGGAAGTAGCAGAAACTGAACCAGGATTGAAAGGAAATACGGCTACAAATGCTACAAAACCTGCAACTCTCGAAACAGGAGCTAGAATTAATGTTCCATTATTTATAAACGAGGGGGATTTAATTAAAATAGATCCTGAAAAAGGTTCTTACTTAGAAAGAATAAAAAAATAATCATATGAGCATATTAGTAAATAAAGATTCTAAAATAATTGTACAGGGTTTTACTGGTGGAGAAGGTACTTTTCACTCCGAACAAATGATTTTATATGGCACTAATATTGTAGGTGGAGTAACACCAGGAAAAGGTGGTCAAAAACATTTAGATAAACCAGTTTTTAACACTGTTGCTGATGCTATTTTAAAAACTAAAGCAAACACTTCTATAATTTTTGTTCCAGCTGGTTTTGCAGCTGACGCTATTATGGAATCAGCAGATTCAGGAATAAAAACTATAATAGCAATTACCGAAGGAATTCCAGTTTCTGACATGACTAAAGTAAATCAATATTTAAAAAACAAGGATTGTACTTTAATTGGACCTAACTGTCCAGGAATTATTACACCAGGTGAAGCAAAAGTTGGTATTATGCCTGGTTTTGTTTTTAAAAAAGGTAAAATTGGAGTAGTTTCTAAATCTGGAACACTTACTTATGAAGCGGCTGATCAGGTAGTCAAACAAGGTTTAGGGATTTCAACAGCTGTTGGAATAGGGGGGGACCCAATTATTGGAACAACAACTAAAGATGCTATTAAATTATTTATGGAAGATCCAGACACTGATTGTATAGTAATGATTGGTGAAATTGGTGGTCAACTTGAAACCAAGGCATCTTTGTGGGTTAAAGAAAATGGAAATAAAAAACCAATTGTAGGTTTTATTGCTGGAGAAACAGCACCAAAAGGAAGAACAATGGGCCATGCAGGTGCTATAGTTGGAGGGTCTGAAGATACAGCAGAAGCTAAAAAGAAAGTAATGAGAGCATGCGGAATTCATGTTGTTAACTCTCCTGCAGATATTGGCAAGAAGGTAGCTGAGATTATGTTGTAATTAGTATTTTTAATCATCTATATTTTTATTTATGAATTTGTTAAGCGGTAAAACTATAATTATTACAGGAGCTAGTAGGGGTATTGGTAAAGGTATTGCCACCATCTTAGCTCAAAATGGAGCAGATATTGCCTTCACTTACAGTCAATCAGTTGTTTCTGCTAATAATTTAGTCAAAGAAATTACAAGCTTTGGGGTTAAATGTAAAGCTTATAAGAGTAATGCTGCTAACTTTAACGAATCTCAATCTTTAATTGAACAAATTTTAAAAGATTTTGAATCTTTTGATGTTTTAATAAATAACGCTGGAATTACTAAAGATAACCTACTTATGAGAATGACTGAAGAAGATTTTGATAAAGTTGTTGAAGTTAATTTGAAGTCTGTTTTTAATATGGTAAAAGCTACTCAAAGAGTATTTCTTAAAAAAAAATCAGGAAGTATTATTAATATTAGTTCTATTGTTGGTGTAAAAGGAAATGCAGGTCAATCAAATTATTCAGCCTCTAAAGCAGGTATAATAGGTTTTTCTAAATCTATTGCACTAGAGCTTGGTTCCAGAAATATTAGGTCTAACGTGGTTGCACCTGGATTCATAGAAACCGAAATGACAAGTGAATTAAGTCAAGAAATTGTAGAAAAATGGATTCAGGGTATTCCGTTAAAAAGAGCAGGAAAACCAGAAGATGTTGCAAATCTTTGCTTATTTTTGTCTTCAGACCTATCCAGTTTTATAACTGGACAAGTAATTAATGTCGACGGCGGCATGTTAACATAAATAATTAATTAATAAAATTTAAAAAATGGATAGATTAAATAAGATTGGATTACCGGTAGTTGTTACAGTTATGTTTGTGTTTATTGTATTAATGAAATCTGCAGTAAATATTGGATATGGTGAAGCTGGCGTGTTATTTAAAACTTTTGGTGGTGGTGTTGTAACTGATGAAGCTCCTTTGGGTGAAGGTTTTCATATTATAGCTCCTTGGAATAAAGTTACTTTGTATAATGTGAAACAACAGGAAGTTTTTGAAAGTCAAATGCAAGTACTTTCTTCTAATGGTTTAGAAATTTCATTAGATGTTTCCGTATTGTATCAACCTAAAGCAGATGAATTAGGTTTACTACATCAAACCAAAGGTTTGAATTACTTAGATATAGTTATCGTCCCTAATATTAGGGCAGTTGCAAGAAGTGTTGTGGGAAGATATACCCCAGAACAACTTTATTCAACCAAAAGAGATGCTATTGAAAGTGAAATTTATGATGAATTAAAAAAAGGAGTAGAGGCGCAACATGTTCAAATTAATGATGTTTTAGTTAGAGACGTTACTTTACCCAACACAATTAAACAAGCTATTGAAAGAAAGCTAAGTCAAGAACAAATGTCACTTGAATATGAATTTAAACTGGAATCCGCTAGAAAAGAAGCAGAAAAAGTAAGAATTGATGCTCAAGGTAAAGCAGATGCTAATAGAATACTTAATTCATCTTTAACTACAAATATTTTAAGAGATAAAGGGATTGAAGCTACAACTAAATTAGCTGAGTCTCCAAATGCAAAGGTAATTGTAATTGGAAGTGGAAAAGATGGTTTGCCAATAATTCTAGGAAATCAATAATCTATATAATGAAGATTATTAACAATAGATTTCGCTTTATGCACAAATTCAAACGAGTTATGTGATGATTTCTGTTATTATTATAAAGCCCGTTTGTATTAACAAACGGGCTTTTTTTATAAAAAAAAATCTAAGTTAATAAAATTACATTTAAAATAAATAAATCAAATAAATTAGAAAATTTGGTTAGTGAGATTCAAAGAGTTGTTTTGTTAAAGAAAAACTCTTGTTATGAATATAATTGTGATATTTCAAAACTTTGCGATTTGGGTGTCATTAGTTTTGTAGAATGCAATATAAGTAATTCAATAGAAATATCAATTAAAGAAAACAGTACAAATAATAAGTCATTAAGAAAAAAATTAGGAATTTATTTTTTATTATTTCTCAATAATAAAAAATTTAAAATAAGCGATTTAATATCTATAAATTATTTTGAAAACAACAGTAAAAAAGATGCTAAAACATGGAGAGATATTAAAAAAAGTAGAGAATCAAAATATAAAATTTAATTTTATAAAAAGTGTTTAGTTTTTACCAGAGAAAAATTGCAGTTAAAATTACAAAGAAAGCAAAAATCGAATAAAAGAAAGCAAATCTACTGTTCTGTAAACTTTTAAAATACGGAGATTCCACTGTTCTGTACAGATATTTTCCATCAATATTAATTCTTTTAAATGTGCTTTGTTGAAGAAGAAGAACAAGTATGTTGAAAACAACCATGGCTATTATCAAGTTATTAATAGCGTCTGCTTTTGTAAATACATTTACAACAGGAAGAACATCGTATACAAATGCACTACTACCAATAGCTCCAAATATTCCACCAACAGCTAAGTTGATTCTAGAATCTAAGTCTTTTAATGGAATAAGAAAAACTAGACATGATATGAAAAAAGAAAGTAATCCTCCAGTAAAAATTTTAAAAAATAGGACTATTCCTCCTCTTTTAACTTTTAATTCAAAAATTAATGATTGAAGAACTGTTGGACGTATTACACCTGGTGCAGTATTAATTCTTTCAGTGCTAACCTCATTATATTCAGATCTATGATCTATACCAATTATTGTATAACCAGGTTTTAAATTTCTCATGTTTTTTTCAAAAGTACTTACGAACTTTTTACTTGGTTTTAGTCTTACAAGTGAGGTGTCATAATAAGTTTTGAATTCAAAAAGTAGTTTTTGTGTGTCAAAAGGGTAATTACCTAAATCCCATTTATGGTCAAATTCAGTATCTACATTCCTAGCTTCTTTAGATAATTTAGATCCATAAAATATAATTGAATCTGCGGGGTTTATGTATTCTTCTTTAATTGCGTCTCCAACCAATCTTAGCTCACTTTCTCTTAAAACAGCTTGAAAGTATTCAGAGTGAGTCATGTCCCACGGTTCACCAGTACTAGGTTGTACCCATTCGAAAGGAAAATCACTGTATGATGTAAATGCAAGAACTGATGTGAAAATTTCATTTTTCACATCAAATCCTTTTAAATCAATGAAATCTAAGGCAAGATCATATTCAAGTGGCCATTCTAATGTGTCTTGTTCAGTCAATTTAGAGTAAGGATAATAGTCACCAGATCTTTGATAAAATCGCAGTGACTTATCTTCTTTAACTATAGAATCAATACTACTGGTTACAGTTTCTTCTGATTGAGAAAACAATAATCCACAGAAAAAAAATACACTTAAAAAAGGAAGTATTGTATTTTTTTTAAAAATTGTATTGTAAATCATTTCCATATACAAACATATTAATAATATTATAACTAAAAGATTTTGATTTTTTTAAATTTTTGAACAGAACTCATCATCTTATTTTATTATAAAGTATAAATCACGTATTTTTGATACTTTAAAATTATATATGGCTAAATCACAACAAACATTTAACAAATTAGAGAAAGAAAAAAAACGCAGAAAAAAGAAGGAAGACAAGAGAAAAAAGATGTTAGCTCGTAAAGAAGCTAAAGAAAGTGGAGAACTTGTTACTAATGAATTTGTATATGTTGACTATAACGGTAATTTTACAGATACACCACCTGATCCCTCAGAAAAAAAGAAAATTAACGCCAAAAATATAGTGATTGGTGTTCCTAAAAGAGAAGCTGTTAAAACAAGTGGTTTTATAGGAAAAGTTAATTTCTTTGATCACTCAAAAGGTTTTGGCTTTATTATTGACCCTGAGTCACAAGAAAATTTTTTCGTTCACATTAGCGAATGTATTGATGAAATAACTGAAGGTGATAAAGTTGAGTTTGATACTATTAAAGGCGCTAAAGGAATGAATGCTATTAAAGTAAAGAAAATTTAATTTTATATTGAACTATAATTTATATTATGTTAAATCAAATTATTAATTAAACATTTTAAAATACACTAATGAAAAAAAAGATTCTTTACTCCCTATTATTATTTCTAGTTGTTTTTTTACTTTATGCCATTTATGTAATTAGCAATCCAGTTAGTCCTTTAAAAACAATTACCTATTCAGAAAATAATAAAGAAATTATTATAACATATAGCGCTCCATCTAAAAAAG